>Ga0302325_10000104_pt1 | contig 239317 bp, 231 predicted proteins | sample Palsa_T0_2_FD_201948 | JGI IMG/M metagenome (GOLD analysis project Ga0302325, IMG submission 201948) | Peat permafrost microbial communities from Stordalen Mire near Abisko, Sweden - Palsa_T0_2 | ecosystem: Environmental > Terrestrial > Soil > Palsa > Peat permafrost | place: Sweden: Abisko...
AAGTGTCCAGTTTGTAGCGGTGGTAAAGCAGCTCAAATGCTTGGCGCTCGCCTTTTTGGGCAGCCTCAATCAGGGCGCCATCATCCTCCCAAGGATCGCGCATGCTGTAGCTATGGACGTCACGCAGGGCTGAATTGACGAAATCCGATCGCATTCGTCAATCGTGGCTGCGACGGCGTCTTAGTCCACATCCGAGTTCCCGCCCGGGGACGAGGAGAGGGTCAATCTCGCGCGCACACACGGCTATGGTGTTGCAACGCGCATCGGAGCGCCGCTACGCGGCGCAGGAGGAGGATGCACGACATGAGTTTCTCAGTCTTGCTGAGACGATGGGAGCGGAGGTCCGTGAAGCTCGCGGCCGCCGTAGGAGGGGTCGTCGCCCTGAGTGCGGTGATCGCACTCGCTGACAGCTCCGCTACCAAGGCGGCGACGAAGCACATTGGCGGCTCGGTGACGGTATGGGCGGAGTGGACCGGCCCCGAGCAGCAGTCGTTCGAGGCGGCGATCACGCCGTTTGAGACGCAGACAGGAATCAAGGTTAACTACGCTGGCAAGCCGAGCGGCACGATGGACTCGGCAACCGAGACAGCGGTCAAGGGAGGCAAGCCACCGGACGTGGCAATTCTCCCCGATCCTGGCACGTTGCGGATCCTCGCAGCTGACCACGCGCTGACTCCCGTGGGCCCGATCATCGGGAAAGAAAGTAAGAATTACGCGGCCTCGTGGAACACCCTTGCGTCGGTCAAGGGCAAGCAATACGGCGTCTGGTTCAAGGCCGCCAACAAGAACACGATCTGGTACAACCCGGCGGAGTTCGCCGCTGCCGGCATCACCTCTCTGCCGACTACGTGGACGGGGTTGCTGGCGGACGCGACCACCATCAAGGCTGCGGGGATCGCCCCGTTCTCGCTCTGTACCGATGTCGGCTGGCCGGTGGCTGACCTGTGGCAGAACCTGTACCTGAAGTCGGCAGGTCCTACCGATTACGACAAGCTCGCTGCCCACCAGATACCGTGGACCAGCCCGACGGTGACGACGGCATTCAACTTGCTGGCGGACCTCGTCGGCACGCCCTCGGACCTCCTCGGTGGTACCTCGGGTGCGCTCTCGAGCACCTACCCGGGGTGCGTCGATAAGGTCTTCCCGGCACCGGGATCGCTACCCCAGGCGGCGATGGTGATCGAAGCGGACTTCGTGGTCAACGAGATCAATTCGAATTCGTCTAACTACACGCCAGGCCTGAAGGGTACGGGCGGAGCGACGTGCACGGCCGATGCGAGCAAGACACCGTGCTATGACTTCTTCGCATTCCCCTACCCGTCAGCAAGCGACTCAACGTACGCCTCGGCGCTACAGGGCGCCGGCGATGTAGCCACGCTGACGAAATCCACCCCTCAGAGTCGCGCCTTCATCAAGTACCTCGCGAGTCCGGAGGGCGGGGCGATCTGGGCGCATCTCGGCGGGTTCACCTCACCAAACAAGGGAGTGCCACTCAGCGCCTATCCGGACCCGGTCACCCGGGCAGACGCAAAGGAGCTCGTCGACGCGAAGGGCTTCGTGTTCAGCCTCGACGACCTCCAGGGCAGCTGGGAGCCGGATCTGTGGGCCGACATGTTGAGCGTCGTGAAGACGCCCACGGCGGCAAACATCGCGGCGGTCGAGCAGACGATGCAAGCGCAGGCGACCGCCGCCGGAATTAAATAACCAAGGAAGGTACCGACCACTAGATAGGAAGACGCGAGCCTGGGCGTTCCGCTCCCGGCGCCCAGGCTACGCGTGCCGATGACAGCCGCGACACCTGAGATCACCCGCTTCGGCGGCCTCCACCGGGCTCCCGGGAGGCGTCGCCGAAACCTCGCATCGCTTGCGTTCCTTGCGCCTGCTGCGATCTGGCTTCTCGTGGTCGTCGTTTATCCGTGCTTCGCGACGATCCGCTACAGCTTCTACGACGAGTCGGCCAGCCGATTCGTGGGGCTCGCCAACTACAAGGCGGTGTTTTCGACCGACGCGATCCTCGTGGCGTTTCGCAACAACATCATCTGGGTGCTCGTGTTCCCATTCCTGGTCACGGTCATCGGTCTGATGCTGGCAGTGCTGAGCGAGCGCATTCGATGGGGAACAGCGTTCAAAACCATAATCGTGATGCCCGTCGTGTTTAGCGCCACAGCCTCAGCGCTCGTATGGCGCACGATCTTCGACCTCAACCCGCACGTCGGCGTCGTGAACGCCCTTGAGCAGACGGCGTCTGACTTCGTGCGTCCTCCGGGGCCATATCCAGTGGACGCAAATTTGGGACAGTCGTTGGCTGGGCTGGCATCCACCGGCGTCCGTCCAGATGGGCACGGTTCGCTCGTCAGCATCTCCACAGTCAACGCGGGTCATACCGTCGAGTTAGGCCTGATCGGCGTCAGCCCGCAGACGCTCGCGCTGCTCGGGGCGCGTACGGCCCGTGCGCCAACAGCGGCGCCCGGTGTCATCGACGGCCTCGTGTGGCGGGACTTCTCGCCCTCACATCCTGGCGCGAGGGGCCGCGTTTACCCTGACGAAGATGGATTGGCCGACCTTCAGGTGAGCCTCCTGCGAACGGGCGGCAGCGCCGTCGCCACGACCACGACTCGCCCGGACGGTCAATTCAAGTTCGCGAACATTGGCCCCGGGAGTTTCAGGGTCCAGATCGACGCGCAAAACTTCACCTCCAGCTTCGGCGGTACGTTCTGGCTCGGGTCGAGCTCGGTGACTCCCACCAGCGGGTTGAGCCAAACCGCGCAGGCTCTACTAAGCGTCCCCCTGATCGACATCGCGATGATCGTCGCCTACTTGTGGATGTGGGCGGGGTTCGCGATGGTGATCATTGCCGCGGGCCTATCGTCGCTTAACCGCGAAGTGCTCGAGGCAGCGCGGATCGACGGCGCCAGCGAATGGCAGGTGCTCAAGCGTGTCACCACGCCGATGCTGGCTCCCGTGCTCGCCGTCGTGTTCGTGACGATGGTAATCAACGTGCTCAAGGTGTTCGACATCATTCTGAACATGGCGCCCGGTTCCTCGCAGGCGGCCGCCAGCACGCTCGCGTTCTCGATGTACACGCACGGCTTTGATGGAGGAATCCACTCCGGCCTCGCGAGCGCGATCGCCGTGATTCTGTTCGCGAGCGTGGTCCCGGCGATGGCCTGGAATCTCAAGCGGATCAGAGGGCAAATGTGACCGGCTTCAGCTTGGACCCGGAGCTTTCTCGCGCGCGCCGAATCCGCTCACGCATGCACCTCTCACGCTCGGCATTGAACCTCGGGCTTGGGGCGGTCGGCGTGCTGTGGCTTGTGCCTACGATCTCGCTCGCGGTGTTCTCCCTACGCCCCGAGGGGCTGTTCGACGTGTCGGGCTGGTGGCACGTCCTGACCGCCCCGACCCAGCTCACCCTTCACAACTACAGCGCGCTGTTCTCGCAGGGCTTCGCGGCCGGCGGGTTACTCGACTCCACTCTGACCTCGCTCGTGATCACTCTGCCGGCCACGCTGCTCGTGACTGCACTAGCGAGTCTCGCGGCCTATTCCCTCGTGTTCGGCAACTGGCGAGGGCGCGATGTGGCGTTTTTGGTGACCGTCGGGTTGATCGTCGTACCGCTACAGGTCGCGTTGATCCCAGTGCTCGAGCTGTACCGATCGTTTGGATCGCTCACGGGCTACAACCCGTTCGGGACGTTCGCCGGCGTGATCATCTTCCACGTCGGCTTCGGGCTGCCCTTCGGGATCTTCCTCATGCGCAACTTCTACACAGGAATACCACGCGACCTCGTCGAGGCAGCACGGATCGAAGGAGCTCGAGAATGGACCCTGTTTCGGCGTGTCGTGGTGCCTTTGGGCCTCCCCGCCGCCGCGGCGCTGGCTGTCTTCCAGTTCATCTGGGTCTGGAACGACCTGCTCGTCGCGCTGATCTTCCTCGGAGGAAACCCGCACCAGACGCTGACCCTGTTCCTGTTCGACCAAACGCGATCGCTGGCGGCGGACTACTGGATCATCTCCACCGGAGCAATGGTCTCGATCGTCGTCCCACTCGGCGTGTTCTTCGCGTTCCAGCGTCACTTCGTCCGGGGGCTGCTCGCCGGGGCGGTCAAGTGAGACGATCGCATGAGTAGCGTCACGCTGGAAGGGCTGACGAAGCAGTACCCGGGCGGAGTGCTCGCTCTCGACCACCTCAGCCTGGAGATCGCGGACGGCGAGTTCATGTGCCTGGTCGGCCCGTCCGGGTGCGGCAAAACGACGGCACTGCGGATGATCTGCGGCCTTGAGGAGATCAGCGCGGGCGTAGTCAGAATTGGGGACCGCGTAGTCAACGACCTCGCCGCCCGCGATCGCGACATCGCACTCGTGTTCCAGAGCTACGCGCTCTACCCTCACATGACCGTCTTTAAGAACATGAGCTTCGGTCTGGAGCTCCGCAAGCGACCCCGGGAAGAGATCAACGCGGCGGTGGCAGAGGCGGCGCGCATCCTCGACCTCGAGGCGCTGCTCGAGCGCAAGCCCGGCCAGCTGTCCGGCGGGCAACGCCAACGTGTCGCCCTTGGTCGGGCTCTGGTGCGTCACCCGTCCGCGTTCCTGATGGACGAACCGCTCTCGAACCTCGACGCCAAGCTTCGCGTGCAAACACGAGCCGAGATCGCGCGCCTACACCGGCGCCTGGGCACAACAATGATCTACGTAACCCACGATCAGATCGAGGCAATGACAATGGCCGACCGCATCGCGGTCATCAACCAGGGCGTACTCGAGCAAGTGGGCACGCCACGAGAGCTCTACGAGCAGCCACGAAACCAGTTCGTGGCCGGATTCATCGGATCACCGGCGATGAACTTCATGCAGCTCGAAGTCGTCAACGAAGCCGGGCGCCACGAAACCACACGGCTACTCGGCACCGGGATTGAGATGCAAACCGACCAGAGTCAAGCCGCACGGCTGAGGAGCTCCGGCCTGCAGCACGTCGTCCTCGGAGTGCGACCCGAGCACCTCGTTCTCGCAAGCACTAATACCGAGTATGGCCTCGTCATCGCGGCGCGCGTGGACGTCGTCGAGTTCCTCGGCAATGGCACGTCCATTCATGCGAGAGCCGGCGAGCAAGACCTCATCGCAACGATAGACGCCAGCGAGCCGCCGGCCGTAGGCGACACCGTCCTCCTGAGCGCCCCACCACGCCACATACACTTGTTTGACCCACAGTCAGGCCTCAGCCTCGACCCGCCGGCAACCCCTTAGTGCGCCTGCGATGAAGCTTCGCGAGGCCCTTGCTGATGCGCTGGTAGCGGAGGGCGTGGAGGTGTTGTTCGCGTTGATGGGTGATGCGAACCTTGAGCTGATCTGTGATGTGGCTGAGCGGTGTGGGATGCCGGTGGTGTTCGGTCGTCATGAGCAGGGGGTGGTCGGAATGGCGGATGGCTATGCCCGCTTCTCCCGTCAACCTGGGGTGGCTACTGTCACGCAGGGTCCAGGGTTGACCAATGCCGCCACGAGCCTGGTCGTTGCCGCGCGCCGACGCTCAGCGGTCCTATTGCTCGCTGGCGACGCCCCGGTCGGCGATCTGCACAATCCGCAATTGTTTGATCAGGCCTCGTTCGGGCATTTGGCGGCGGGCCACAGCGCGCGAATAGACGCCGCGGCCCCGTTTGAGGAGTTACTCGCCGCGGCGTTTCGGACAGTGCGATCGAACAGTCCATTCGTGCTGAATCTGCCCACCGACATCCAGAATGCCGAACTCGACTCGGACTGGCGCTACGAGCGACGCTACGCGGTCTCACAGCCGGTGCTCGGCGACCCAACGGTCATGGATAGCGTCGCGATGATCTTGGCGGACGCCCGCCAGCCAGCCATATTGGCCGGCCGCGGGGCGGTGGCAAGCGGCGCCGGCCGGGCGCTCTGCGAGCTGTCGGAGCTGCTCGCCGCGCCGTTGGTCACGACGTTGCTCGCCAACGGCCTGTTCGACGGGGCGCCGTTGAACGCAGGTGTCTGCGGCGGACTCGGCGACGGACGCGCGCTGCGAGCGCTCGAGCGCTGCGACGTGATCGTGGCGGTGGGCGCGAGCCTCAACCAGTGGACTACCCACTTCGGATCGGCCACGGCCGGGCACAAGGTCATCCAGATCGACGCCGACGCGGCCGCATTTAGCGGCCAAACGCGCCCGGACATCACGCTGCAAGGCGACGCGAGAGCCACCGCGACAGCTCTCACCGGACGAGTTCGTGACCGGCTCACAGAGACGCGTGCAGTGGATGCTGAGCTGGCTCTCATCTTGGACGCCAGCGAGCGTCGCGACCCATCTCCCTACCTCGACACCGACCACTCGCTGGATCCCCGCCACCTGCTGGACGAGCTAGACCATGCACTTCCCCGCGAGCGAAGCGTCGTGATCGGAGGGGGCCATTGCGCTCAGGTCGCATGCTTCACGGTCCGAGCCTCAGCGCCCGAGGACTGGACCTGCACAAGCATCGATTTCGGGGCGCTCGGCCAAGGGCTCCCAGTGGCCGTCGGCGCGTGCTTCGCGCGCCCCGGCAAACGGGTGACGCACATCACCGGAGACGGCGACCTGATGATGGGCATCTCAGAGCTCGACACCGCAATCCGCTACTCACTGCCACTAACGATCTTCGTCCTCAACGACCAAGCGATGGGACAAGAGCGTCACAACCTCCTCCACATGAACCTCCCGACGCGCTACGCAAGCTACCCGTCTCCAGACTTCGCCGCGCTGGCGTCAGCGTTGGGGGCCACCGGCTACCGGATCGAGAACACCGACGGGCTCGCGCAGATCAAGCAAGCACTAGAAGGACACGAAGGTGTGGTGGTTGTCGACGTAAGGATCAACGGCGAATACCTCAATCCCGTCTCACGCGACATCGCTGAACATCTCGGCTGAGGTGAAGCCACTAGGCCAGGACACGGTAGTTCGTCTTCTCTGCCAGCTCGCGAGCGAGCAACGACGACGCGCCCTCGCAGACGACGTGGCCCTGGTTCGCAACGGGAGCGACCTCATTCACGGTCAAACACGAGACGAATGCGACGGACGAGCAGCAGTAGGTCGGCAGCGCCAGACCCACTGCTGCTTCGATGGGAGGGTGTCGCCTACAGGGGTGGCGGACCGGAGTGCAGCGGTGCCGATTCGTTTATTTCTTTGCTCGCGGCCGGATCGCCGTTGCGCGGGGTTCTCAGGCTCGCTGTTGACATCTGGTGGGTCAGCATCATTAATTCGAGCGCGTTCTGCGTGATTGCGTGTTCGTCTTGCCCTCGATCGTTCCGCCGGGGCGTGCATGGCGCAGTCGGATGTTGGTCGCTATCCGCCGAGGTCGCGGTGTTCGATGCGGAGGTCGCGGTGTTCGATGGAGACCGCGACAAATGCGGTGAGTAGCAGGGCGACCGCGCCAGAATTACGACGTCACGATGTCGACCCCGTGTATGAGGGGGTCGTTAGAGACCAACAGCCCGTGGCGCGCGCCACGAGGCCCGTCCTGTCCGACAACGATCCCGCTAGCGCCGAACGCTGATGTCACTCGTCAACCATCCTCGCCACCGCTAACCCGCCGGCTCACGATTTAGAGTCTCGCGCCGTGGATGACAAAGTCAACCTGGCGGCGAAGCTGGATCTGCTCGATGCCGCCTACCGCCCGGGAATCGTCGGCCATATCAACGACTACAAGTTCCGGGTCGTCAAGGTCCATGGCGAGTTTGTTTGGCATAAACACACGACGACACTGACGACTTCTTCCTCGTCATTCGCGGGCACCTCACGATCCAGCTGCGCGATCGAAACATTGAGCTCGACGAGGGAGAGCTGTTCGTCGTCCCGCGCGGTGTGGAGCATTGCCCGACGGCGGACGCGGAAGCACATGTCCTGCTGATCGAGCCGCAGGGCACGGCCAACACAGGTGACGTGCTCAGCGCGCTGACCGTGAGCGACGTCCCCGAGATCTAGCGCGCGGTCGGCGGGACGCTCGCTCCCAAGGAAAGGACCCGCGCTTGAGACCACCCTCGTCGTCGCCCCGTTGCGCGCGAAACGCACCCGCGCTGCCTGGCGGCGTCCAGGATTCGGTGATCGTTCTGAGAACATTTGAATCGTGGTGATCGGAACGGCAGCTGCGGTCGGCATGGCGTTGACGGCGCTCGTGATGGTGCTGACGCCAGGCCCGAACATGGTGTACCTCGTCTCGCGCAGCATCAGCCAGGGGCGACGCGCCGGGCTGGTGTCGCTCGCGGGGACCTGCGTCGGCTTCCTCGTCTACATGACGCTGGCCAACATCGGTCTGGCCGTTGTCTTTGTCGTCGTCCCGGTGCTCTACATCGGCTTCAAAGCCGCGGGCGCCGGGTATCTCGGCTACCTGGCTTGGCGAACGTTGCGACCTGGTGGCACGGGCCTGTTCGAGACTCGCGAGCTGCCCCGCGACCCGAACTGGAAGCTGTTCCGGATGGGGCTCCTGACGAACCTGCTCAACCCCAAGGCCGCAATCATGTACCTCGCGCTGATCCCACAGTTCATCGAACCGGCCCGCGGCCACACGGTCCTCCAGGGCTTCACGCTCGGCAGTGTGCAGATCACCGTGAGCATGACGGTCAACGCGCTGATCATCCTGGCAGCCGGATCGATCGCCGGATTCATCCGAAGCCGGCCGACGTGGGCCACCTGGCAGCGGCGGATCACCGGCACCATGCTCGGAGCTGTCGCGGTCCTCATCGCACGCGAAGTTCCCGAGCGTGCCAGGATCTAGAAAGCCCTGCAGCAGTGCCGAGCTCGGTGCCCACGGCCGCGTTGCGCCACGCCTGCTTTGCTCTGGACAAGTGGACTGTACGATCCAATCTGGCTGACCGCGAGGAGCACCTTGCGAGCCTCCGCAGACTCGAGCTCGATTCGGGCGCTGCCGTGTGCGCGTGCCCAGTCTTTGGCCTCGTTTAGCAGGCGCTTGCCGCTCCTGTGAGATCGGTGGTCCGGATGGACGGCGAGATCCTCGACCCATGCGCGTTTGCCGAAGCGAACCGACTCGAAGTCGACATAGACCGTGCAGAACCCGACAAGCGCACTGTCAAGCTCGGTGATCAAGGCCGCCGCCGCACCCGAAACGATGACGCGGCTCAGCGCCGCTGCCGCACGACGCGGATCCCATCCCGCCAGGCAGATACCCGGCGCGGCGAACAACCACTCATAGGCCCCAACCACGTCGCCGACGTCGCTGTGTTCGCAGGTCGGATCGTCACGACTGGTTCGCTCACCAACGGAAGAGGCTACTCACCAGCGCCGCTCATCGCGAGCCGGACGCTACCGCGTGACCGCTCCCGCAGGACTGCAGCCACGGCGCCCACAAGCCCACCGCAGCTCCATCGCGCGATTGCGAGCGTCTGCCCCGCCGCGCGGCACACGCTCACACCGGACGTCCAGAGCGGGGGTTCGGTCGTGATGCATTTGATCGCTCTTCTCCTGCAGGCGGAACCGGCGCCCTGGTCCTGGTTGGAGCTGCGACGTCCAGTCAAGCGTGTCGAGCCTTTGCTGCGACGCCCTTGAAGAACGTGTAGCAGAACACCCCGTCCGCCTCGGTCGTCCGGTGGAGGTCGCGCACGCCCGCATCGAAGCCGGCGGGATCGATGAGACCTGCGGATAACGCCGCTTCCCGAATACCCTCGATCATCGCGGTGAACGTTTTTCGCGTGAAGCCGTCCACGAGGTCGGGGCGGCTCGAGTCGACGTAGACCATGCGGGGTGAGACGCGAACCTCATCAAAGCCTGCCGCGGTCATGAGCGGGTAGAGCTGGCGGCCAATCGACGAATTGCCGCCGGCCTGCTCCTGCAGCGTGACCTGGCACTGGATCGCGGCACGGGCTGCCCGGCTTTCCGGATGGAAATAGGTCGATCCGTGATCGCCCTCGACGACTGTGATCGTGCCGCTCGGCTTCAGCAACGCGTTAAGCAGCGCCAACGCCTCGACGGGCCGCGAGAGATGCTCAAGGACGAAACAGACAAAGGCGTGATCGAAGGAATCCGGCCCCCATGGCAAGGCAAAGATGTCTGCCTGGCGGAACTCGACGTTGGTAAGGTCGGCGTGGTCGATGCGTCGTTTGGCCTCGGCGATCGATTCGGCCGAAACATCGACTGCGGTGAACCGGGCGCCCGGGCTCTGGCGGGCAAGCGTGACCGTCTGAGCGCCTACGCCGCATCCAACCTCGAGAACCTTGCTCCCAGCCGGGTAGGCGGTATCGAAATGCAGAAGATCGACCAGCGTCGACGCCTGATCGTGAAGGCGCTCGTTCTCGCGCGGGTGATAGCCGTGCACGTACACCTCGCTCAACATCGTCGCCATGATCTCAGAGCGGACGCCGCGCAGCGCGAGTGCGACGCACGCGCAGCAGAACCGCCAGTAGACGGCTGCCACCAGGGCAACGACCTCCTTTGCTGGAAAGGGCGGCATAAGAGCTTGATCGGCTCGGCGTGCCCGCTCAGGACGACCGACGCGTGGGAGAAGGGCTGGTCAGTCGGATCTCGATCGAGTTCTGCGACCGCGACGTTGTAGCCGAGGTGCAGCTCGGTTTGTGCGAGGAGACCAGCGGCCAGGACGTTGTACAGTCGCCCGATGGAGCCGGGCTACCGCGTAATGCACCTCGACGAGATCGACACGATCCGCTTCCCGGACGAGCCGATCCCGGACTGGAAGCCGCTCCGGCGTGAGCTTGGGATCACCGCCTTCGGGACGAACGCGTACGTCGCCGAGCAGGCCGGTGACCTAGTCATCGAGCGCCATGACGAGCTCGCCGAGGACGACGACCCCGGTGGCTCCGAGGAGATCTACGTCGTGGTCCGCGGTGCAGCGCGCTTCACCGTGGACGGGACCTCAGTCGATGTCCCCCAGGGGGGCGTCGTCGCGGTGCGCGACCCGGCGTTGGTCCGTGAAGCGGTCGCCCTCGAGGCCGCCACGCTGGTCCTCGTCGTCGGCGGGCGACCCGGCGTCGCGTTCACGCCGTCGACGTGGGAGGAGCGTTTCTTGGCCCGCGGGATACGCAGCTGACGCCGCAGGTCGCACCAAGCAATTCACGCGATTCGATGGCGCCCGTGGCCTTGGTGGCTGCTCCGCCCACGCAGGCGTGATCGTTCTTTATGACGCGGACTGCGGCGTTTGCCGCTGGGCAATGGCTTGGGTCGTTAGGCGCGACCATCACCATGTGCTCGTGCCTGTGCCGATCCAGTCCCCGCTCGGCTCCGAACTACTAGAGGACATCGATCCGCCCGAGCGTCTTCGCTCGGCTCACGTTGTTCGGGACGATGGCCGTCGTCGTTCGGCGGGTGCCGCCGCCGCTGAGGTGTTGGCGGTGCTGCCCCGCACGCAAGGACTGGCTGGACTGGCCGATCGCTTGCCCAACACGACCGCGCTGCTATATCGCGTGGTTGCAAACCGCCGTAAAGGCTTCGGCCGTCTCGTTAGTAACAAGGCTCGACTGCGCGCGGATCGCCTGCTCCATGCCTCAAGCGTTACCACCGCAACGCAACTCGAAGCCCGGTCGCGATCCCCGACCTGACACGTGAGCGCTTAGCTCGTGGAGGTTCGAGTCCTCTCGGACGCATGGGAAAGACCCTGCAAAGCCGGCTTTCTGCGGGCCCGGACGTTGGCGGCTTTGGGCTGAGGCGAGACCGTGAGAACAAATGTGCCGGTCACAGGTCGGCGCCCTCGCGCGCGCCTAGTACGCCGGAATGCCGGGCGGACCGCGCACGGCTAAGGCGGCGGGTTGCCCTGCACGCGCCGTACACCGAGTGTGGTGAGCGGTGCGCGCAAGCGCGGCTCGCGTCGCAGCCGCGCGACGGCGGTCATTCGAACAGCGTCGCAATGACCTTTTGGCGGTAGTCGAAGATTCGCGTCAGGTCGCTGCGAACGAGCGGTAGCCCGCCGAGCTCGCCGAGCAGCCCGAACGGTAGCTCGTAGCTGACCTGGTGGCGGACAAGCGTGCCTGCGGGTATGGCCTCGAACTCGTGGCGGTGGACCCACAGCTTGTACGGTCCCTTGATTTGGCGGTCGACGAAGCGGCTGCCAACCTCCCACTCGTCGATCCGCGATATCCAGTGCATCGGCACACCGTGGACACGGAGGCGATACTCGAGCAGCACTCCGGCGCGCATCTCGATCGGCTCCGGCGTCAGCAGCTCGAAGTGCATGAGCGAGGGCGTTAGCCGCTCCAGGTTGCTCGCACGCGAGAAGAAGTCGAAGACCTCGTCCAGCGAGCGGTTGACGACCTGCGCGCGGTGTAGCTCGTGGACGCTCATCCACCGGCGACTGGCACCTGGAAGGAAAGTTCGAGGCGTCCTAGGGGTTTCGCCCTCATCTCCATTAAGAACCCCCCATCCCGGTCGCGCGCGGAGCAGGCCCTGCCCGAGCGTATGCGGATCGAGGAAGCGAGCGCCGGGCGCCCCGTGTGATCGAGCCGGGGCGCCCGTGCGCTGTGAGAACGACGTGCGAACAAATGCGGTATCAGATGCGTACTCTTTGTCGTTGCGGGCGGACACAAAGGCCGATAAGCACTCGGGCGGGCGCATCGCAACCCTCAAGTCCAAGTTGAGAGCCTTGTGACCGCTCAGCTCATGCAGGTTCCGTTCGAGTCCTCTCGGGCGCATGGGAGATGCACCGAGTAGCTGCAACAGCGACATGCAGATCACCAGAAACTTCGTCGACACGGTAATCGGCTCGAACGACTGGTTCACCGGGACCGTCTACATAGACTCCGTCGCCACCGCGTCAGAGCGCTCTCGTCTGCAGGCTGCGAGCGTCCATTTCACGCCCGGCGCCCGCACGGCGTGGCACACCCACCCCTTCGGCCAGACGATCTACGTCGTCGAAGGCACCGGACGCTGCCAGCACCGCGACGGCCCAGTCGAGGTCATCCAGCCCGGCGACCGTGTCTACTTCGAGCCCGGCGAGGACCACTGGCACGGCGCGGCACCGAACCGCTTCATGACCCACATCGCGATGCAAGAGGTGGACGATCAGGGCAACCCGGCCACCTGGGGAGAGCACGTCAGCGACGCGGAGTACAACGCCACGCAGCCGTAAGACGTGAGGGCCGAACCGCCGCCCCGCCTGCGAGCCTTTGGTCGGTTGCGTTCGATTCGGAACCCGCCCAGGCGTGTCCTCGCGTGGCTGTTGATCGCGCTCCTCGGCGGCATCGCCACAGCACGCGCGCAGGCGCCAACCGACCAGACATCCGTCGGAACGCTCGCGCCGGCCCAGCTGGCTGCGCAGGTCACCGCGATCGCCGACACGACGGTCAGCCAGTGGGCTGACCACGAGCTCAAGAGTGGCGCCTTGGCAGACCCAGTCCTCGGACCCGTGACCGGCAGCTATGGCGTGGCGATGATTGGCCAGGCGATGGTCGAGCTCGGCGTGAGCAGCAACAGCCTGACGCTGATCACCGATGGACTGCAGGCCGAGCGTTCAGAGGTGTCACACCCAAACGGCGGCAGCTTCGAGCTGCTGAGCCTCGCCGAGGCCTACGCGTTCAACCAGGAGTATCTCGCCCACAATCCCGCCTGGCCGAAAGCGCGTACTCGCATTGGCGAATTTCTGCGAGCACATCAGCGTCTGTTCTCTGAGCAGGGCGCCTGCTTCCTCGCCGCCGACTGTTACGACAACCTCAAGCTGGTCGCCGCGGTGGCCGATCTGGCCCTCCTGCAGACGGGCCTCGACAGCTCAGAGCACGGTGCGCTGTTGAAGCAGCCAAAGGCGCTGGACGCGGAAGCACTCGCGTGGCTTGCAATGGCGGCGCGGAACGCCGGCGACAGCGCGACACGGTCGGGTGCGACCACCTTCGCGGACGCCGGCATCCTCAGCGACCCACCCGAGAATCCGCTCGCCTATCACGCGCTGTCAGCTGTGATGCTCGGCAGAGCTGTGCTGGCTCTCGGCCCGCGGGCGCCGGCCAGGCTGCAGGCCGCCTTCTGGCGAACCGCCGACGCGCTGAGCGGTTTGATGGCCCCGGACGGCGACGTCTCCTACATCGGGCGCGGTCAGGGCCAGGTGTGGAGCGTCGGAACCAGCATCGACGCGCTCACAATCGCCGCCGAACTGACCAACCAGCCAGTCTGGCGCGGTCGCTACCTCGCCGGCCTCGCGCTTGCGCTGCAGCAACTTGAAGCGGTGTATCCGGCCAGCGGCTGGGGCCTACCGTTGGTACCGCGGCTGGCTGTGAGCTCGGAGCCAGAGAACTATCGCGGGGTCGATCCGTACGCGAACACGGTCGAGTACAACGGCCTTACGCTCTGGGCGTTGCAGGACGCGGCAGCGCGTCTGCGTACCATCGCTCCGGCGCCAGCCGAGTCCGTGCCGAGCCAGACCAACGGTGTGTTCGTCGATCCCTCGCAGACGCGTTTCGCAGCCGTCACGCACGGCAACCTCTGGTTTGCCATCCATGGGACCAATAGCAACCCAGGTGATGCGCGCTACGGCTTCGGTCTCGTCGCCGCCGAGCTGCAAACTCCTAGCGGGTGGGAGCCGGCGCTGCCGCCACGCCCGCTAACCAGGGTGCCGGTCACGGGGGGTCTCGTTATGTTCAAGGACGGCGGGACCTTCAATCCGATTGGCCGTCGAATCCGCGCCACCGCTGGGGGTGTCGTCACGATCCAGGGCAGGTGGAGCTCGGGCTCGGCCACGATCGGTCGCGACACCGTGTGGACCTACAGCCCGTCGCCCATCGACGGCGTCACGCTGTCATTCGAAGCCCCCGCTCACTCGGCCTACCAGCTCGAGGTTTGGTACGACGCCGGGGCGAAAGTTCGCACCAGCCGTCATGGCATCAGCGTCGTCGAACCTGATGGACTCACGCAGTCCTACGCGCTCAACACGCGCGTCCTCGTCAGCAAGAGCAGACGCTACAGCTCGGCCTACGCGCTGAACCTTCAAAGCGAGCTCATCACGGTGCCGTCGACATCCGCCTCACGACTGCTGACCTACACCACGGTCGTGGGCAGCACGGGGACGGGCCCGAGCGGCGTGACAGGCTCCAGTGGCGTAACGGGCTCCAGTGGCGCAACCGGCCAAAGCGGCGCGACAGGCTCCAGCGGCGATACCGGCGCGACCGGGGCGACCGGCTGAAAGCGGTCTGAGAGCTCAAGGGCAGCTCGGCGGCTGGGTACACGGTCCGGCGTATCGCGACTATCAGGCGCGTGTGACGGCGCCGGCGCGTACGTCGGCGATCGTCGTCGGGTGCCCGAGGCCCGGCTGACGCTCGAGCATGCGCGTCTGGCGCGGCAGCAGACCAGCAGCGAGCGCAAGCGCGGCGAGCACCGAGCCGCCCAAAAGCACCGTGTCAGCCCCAAGCGCGCCAGCCAGTGGACCGGCGAGAACGTAGCCCAGGGGTAGCAGCCCGAGCGAGACCATCCAGTCGTAGGACGTCACGCGCGAGAGCTTCTCGGGGGGGATCCGCTCCGCCAAGGCGGTGAGCCACCAAACGTTGAAAAGGGCGATGCCGATGCCAGCAAGCGCAACAGCGGGGAGCACGACGAGAAGCGTCATGCCCACCGCGTAGAGCATCGCGGAAGCGGGCCACAGGAGTATCGCCAGCATCGCGAGGCGCATTGGATAGCGCGGGCGCCAGCTGATGCCGACGAGCGAGCCGACGATCGTCCCGACGCCGAGCGAGGCCGAAACAACGCCGTATATCGAGGTGTGGCCGTACTGCTCGCGCGCAACGACCGGCCCCAAAACGAACCATGGCGCAAGGCCGGCAAACAAAGCAACGCAGAAGGCCGCCAGCGTGCCCCACACCCAGGAGCGGGCGCGGACCTCACGGAAGCCTTCGCGAACCTCCGCCCAAACGCTGGTCTCGGCGTCGGGTGGCGATGCCGGCGCAGCAACCGCGCGCCGGCGCGGCCTGACGCGCGTCAGAAACGCCGCACTAACGAGAAACGTCGCCGCGTCGAGCGCAAACGCCCAGCCCGCCCCGGCACCGAGCACGAGCGCCGTCGCGAGCGCTGGGCCTGCGAACTCGGCGACGTTCTCGGACATTGTCAAGAGAGCGTTGGCTTGTTGAATATCGGGCTCCGGGACCGTCTGCGGCGCGAGCCCCGTGGCGGCCGGGCGGAAGAACGCCTCGGCACTGCCGAACAACGCCTCGATCACGACCAGCTGCCAGATCGCTACGGCGCCGAAAAGGATCAATGCAGCGACCAGCGCGTGCAGCGTGAACCGGGCGAGGTCGGTGACAATCATCACGCGCTGGCGCGGGAGGCGGTCGGCCCAGACGCCACCGACCAGGAGGAAACCAACGAGCGGCAGCGCCTGGGCGGCGAGCACAAGGCCGAGATCTGTCGCACTTCCGGTGCGGTCGATCACGAACAGCGCCATCGCAACGGTGACGATGCGATCGCCGAGGACGCTCGAAGATTGCGAGAGCCACAGCCAGCGGAAGTCGCGGTGCCCGAGCACCCGCACGAGCTCACGAAGGTTTGCCACCGCGGCCAGAATGACGCAAAACGGCGATCGTCCGCGCCTCGAGTCGTCCGCTGCCAGGCGTTGCAAAAGCCGTGGCACACGGGCGAACGGCTGCTCGTACGCTAGTTTTCTGACGTGGCGCGGCTCGGCAGCAGCGACCTGGACGTATTCCCGCTCTGCTTGGGCGGCAACGTGTTCGGTTGGACGGCTGATGAGGCGGACTCGTTCGCCGTGCTCGACGGCTACCTTGGGGCCGGCGGGAACTTCATCGACACCGCCGATACCTACTCATCCTTCGCGCCCGGCAACCGGGGCGGCGAATCAGAAGCGATCATCGGCCGCTGGCAGGCCGCGCGCGGCGTGCGCGAGCGCATCGTGATCGCAACCAAAGTCGGCTCCTGGGAGGAGCACCCCGGACTCTCGCCAACCACCATCCGCGCGGCGATCGAGGACTCGCTAGGACGACTGCAGACCGACTACGTCGACCTCTACTACGCCCACCGCGACGACCCACAGACGCCACTCGAGCAGTCGCTCGGCGCGTTTGACGAGCTCGTCCGCGAAGGCAAGGTGCGCGCCGTCGGCCTCTCCAACTTCTCCGCAGCGCGGCTCGATGAGGCACTTGCGGTGTGTGAACGCGAGGGGCTGGCGGCGCCAGTAGCGCTACAGCCGTTGTACAACCTCGTCGAGCGCGACGGCTTCGAAGGCGCGCTGGCAGAGGTCGCTGCGCGCGCGGAGCTCGCTTGCCTGCCTTACTCGGGGCTCGCTCGCGGTTTCCTCACTGGCAAGTACCGACCCGGTGTAAGCGTCGACAGCCCACGCGCCGCCCGCGCGGCGAGTTATCTCGAGGATCCGCGGGCGGACGGCTTGCTAGCGGCGCTCGCGGGAATCGCGACGGCTCACTCGACGACGATGGCGGCGGTCGCGATCGCCTGGCTGCGAGCGCAGCCGACTGTGGTCGCGCCAATCGCCAGTGCGCGCAACGCCGCACAACTCGCCGAGATCCTGCCAGCGGCCTGGCTCGAGCTCGATATCGAGGAGCTCACGCGTCTGACGGACTGCTGGTCCTAGCGGAGGAAACGGCATGATCCGAAGCACCTCGTCGGCCATCATCGCCGCGGCGCTGGCTCTCATACTGGCGCCAGCCGCGCTCGCGGCGGTCATCGAAATCACCAACACGGGCACGGTCGATCCGCCGAGCTGTCCGGCCAATCCTTGCGTGGTGATTTCGCGAACAACGGCGTTCCAGGCCAAGGACGGCAGCGCGCGCTCGCCGTTCGCGATCCAGCGCAGGGGACGGATCGTGGCCTGGTCGGTCACCCTGGCGCTCCCCAGCAGCGGGCAGATTCACTACTTCGATACTAACGAGGGCGGCACCGCACGTGCCGCCCTGGAAGTTCTGCGCAACGTCGGCGGGCTTGACTTCGAGCTGATCGCCAAGAGCCCGCTCGTGCGCGTGCAGCCATATTTCGGCAGGACGGCGGCGATCACGCTCGCCAGCTCAATCCCCGTCGTCGAAGGCGATGTCGTCGCGCTAGCCGTGCCGACTTGGATTCCAGCGCTGGCGCTGAATTATCCGGCCACGACGTCTTGGCGCGCCAGTCGCAGCTCTTCGCGCTGCAAAGACGTCACCGCGCAGTCGATTCAGCGCGTGATCGGCTCCAAAGCGCGCTACGCCTGTCTTTACCAGACGGCGCTCGTCACCTATGGCGCAACCGAAACGACGTCTGGGTGAGCCGGACTGCGGCCGGTGTAGGGCCCCGGCCGTCTATTGCACGTACGGCCGCTGCGCGAGAATCTGCCGGGCGCTAATGCTGCGGGCCGCGGCCGCGGCGCTCGAGCGTGCCGAAGATCAAGTCCCACCACGGTGCGCTGATCCCGTAGCCGTGTGAGTCGTCTTCGAAGTGGTGGCGCATGTGCAGTTCGCGCAGCCGGCGCTCGAGGGTGTTACGCGCGTGCAGATGGTGGTGCAGGGCGTAATGCAGCATGTCGTAGAAGAGGTACCCGGCGAGGAAGCCGGCGCCCACCGCCCACGCGAGCGGCGTGCCAACGACGAGGACGAACAGCCCGAGGAACAGTGCCGCAAGCGGCACCGACACCGCGGGCGGCATGACCAGGCGCAGCGGATCGTTCGGGTGGTCGTGGTGGACGCCGTGGACCATCCAGTGCAAACGGGCGCCGATCCCGCTCTGCGGTTCGTAGTGGAAAACGACGCGGTGGATCCAGTACTCGCAGAACGTCCAGAAGAGATAGCCCCCAGCGCAGGCAAGAGCAAAGCTCGCGGCACCCAAGCGCGCCGCGCTTGAGACCACGAGCACGGCGATGACCGGCACGAAGATCAGCGGCGGCACCATTGGATGCACACGCGTCAGCCGATCCAGCCACGGCCAACGGAACATCGGCGGCGAAGCGCGCAAGGCCTCCGTGCGCGATCCGCCGTGCGGAGGATCAGCGAGAGGGCTGTCGAGAGAAACGTCGTGCACTGGTTATTCCTCGGTGACGTTCGTATGTACGACACCCTTTATATCGCCTCCGCGTCATCGCCTCGCCAGATGGTCGCGCCGACGGTATACAAGGACTACGCTGGGCGCCAAGATGGAGACCCTGGACGTGGCGGTGCTCGACGATTACCAGGCGCTCGCGCGCGACTACGGTCCCTGGGAGCGGCTCGCCGGGCGAGTGAGCTTGCACAGCCTCAGCGATCACATCGACGGCGACGACGCGCTGATTGCGCGGCTCGAGACCTTCCCGGTGGTCGTCGCGATGCGCGAGCGAACGGCGTTCTCCAAGGCCCGACTCGAGCGGCTACCGCGGCTGCGACTGCTCGTGACGACCGGCATGGGTAACGCGGCGATCGACCTCCAAGCAGCGCGGCAATGCGGCGTCCTGGTCAGCGGCACGAGCATCAGAATGGGGGCGCCCGGCGAGTTGACCTGGGGGCTGATTCTGGCCCTTACGCGACGCATCTGCGAGGAGGACGCCAACGTACGTGCCGGCGGCTGGCAGCGCACGATCGGCCCGGAGCTCGCCGGGCGGACGCTCGGGCTGATCGGACTCGGCGGGATCGGGACTCAGGTTGCGGGCTACGGCGCCGCGTTTGGGATGCGCGTGATCGCCTGGAGCGAGAACCTCGATCCCGCACGCGCAGCGCGGCTGGGCGTACAGGCGGTCGCCAAGGAGGAGCTGCTGGCAGGATCGGACATCGTTTCCATCCACACCCGGCTGAGCGAGCGCACGCGCGGGCTGATCGGAGCGCACGAGCTCGAGCTGATGGGGCCGAGCACCTACCTCATCAACACCTCGCGCGGACCGATCGTCGACGAGGAGGCACTGATCGCGGCGCTTCGTGGTGGCGGGATCGCCGGCGCTGGCCTGGACGTGTTCGATGTCGAGCCACTGGCTCCCGACCATCCGCTGCGCTCAGCGCCCAACACCGTGATTACGCCGCACCTCGGCTACGTGGCCGAGGACACCTACAGAAGCTTCTACGCCGAGATGGTCGAAGACATCGAAGCCTGGCTCGACGGCTCGCCGATCCGCGTGCTCACAAGCTGAGTTAGCTCGCTCGCTGCGCGACTACAAGCCGGCCGAGCCGGGACAGCGCATGAGCGACTCACGCACTCGTGCAGCCTGCGTCCGCGACCGCTCGCGACCGTCGCCACCGCCCTCGCTGGACTGGACCGCGGCGTGCTCGCCGGTCCGCTCCAGGTCGGTGTCGTTTTGCTCTTCAGAGTCTGTCATCGCGCACCCCCAACACCCTGCTGGTCAGTGTATGCCAGCAGATCCATCGGATGCGCCGCTGCAACGCCGGGCGCGGCTCGGGCCGCGAGGGCGGTCGGGCCGGCGGGGTCGGCCGTCGGCAGCGTTCCGCGTCAGGGCTCGACGTGCGCCGGCAAGCTGTGGCGGACGTCGGCGAGCCGGGGCGAAGCCTTGCGTTGGCTTGGCCGCCGAAGCGTCAGCAGACCGAGAAGCGCGACGAGCACGCAGGTCACGGCGCCCACCCCGAGGCCGGCGCGGGCGCCTGCCTCGGCCATCACCCAGCCGATGATCGGCCCGCCGATCGGTGTGGAGCCTTGGAAGGCGACAAACCAAAGCGACATGACCCTGCCGCGCATCGTCGGCGTCGATGTGAGCTGAAGCGTCGCGTTGCCGGTGGCCATGAACGAGATGCTCGCCCAACCGACCAGCGCGAGCGCGAGCAGCTCGACAGGGAGGCTCGGTGCGAGCGCGGCGAACGCGAAGGCGACGCCGAACGCGGCGGCGGCAATCACCAGCGGGCGCACCCCAGTCGTTCCGCGCCAGGCCACGAGGAGTCCACCGGCGACGGCGCCGACGCCCATCGCCGCCGTCATGAAGCCAAAACCGGTCGCCCCGACGTGCAGGCCATCGCGGGCCATCACGGGCAGCGAGACCTGAAACTCGTAGCCGAGGCATCCGACCAGCGCCATCATCACCAACGGAATCCGCAGTTCCGGTGTGCGAGCGACGTAGCGCAGACCGGCCCGCAGCTGGCCGGCGGCGCGCAGGGTCGGCGGGCTCGGATGGAGCGCTGAGCGGTCGAGCCGCAAAAGTGAGGTGACCACCGCCACGAAGCTTGCGGCGTTGGCGAGGAAGCACACGCCGTCTCCGACCGTGGCGATCAGGAGACCAGCGACGGCGGGGCCAATCGTCCGCGCGACGTTGACGAGAACGGAGTTCAGGCTCACGGCGTTGCGCACGTTCTCCGGGCCAACCATCTCGCTCATGAACGACTGGCGCGCGGGATTCTCGAAGGCGTTGTTGAGCCCGAGCAGCATCGCGAGAACGGCGATCTCCCAGACCTTGACCACGCCGGTGACGGTGAGCAGGCCCAGTACCAGGGCCTGCACACCCATCGCGCTCTGCAGCACCACCATCAGACGGCGCTTGTCGACGCGATCGGCGATCACTCCTCCGTAGGGCCCGAGCAGCAGCACGGGAAGGGTCTGTAACGCGATGACCAGTCCGAGGTCCGTGCTCGAGTTGGTCAACGTGAGCACGAGCCAGGCCTGCGCGGTCATCTGCATCCACGTCCCAACCAGCGAGACGGCCTGACCGGAGATGTAGCGACGGTAGTTGGGCACCGACAACGCGTGGAAAGTGACGCGGCGGGCGTCGCCGATTCGAGTCACTGCCGACGCTCGCCGATCCGCGCGGCGAGCTCCTCGAGCGGCGCCAGCGCCGCGAGCAGTGCGGCCCGCTCGTCCTCCCCGAGCTCACCGAGGTACTCGCTCAGCGCCCGCGTGCGCTCATTGTGGACGCGTTCGCGCAAACGCCGCCCGAGCGCCGTCGCGGTGACACTGGCGGCACGCCGATCCTCAGGCCGCGACTCGCGCCGGAGTAGCCCAGCCTCAACCAGCTGAACGGTGATGCGGGACAGCATCGTCGGGTTTATCGCCTCGATCTCGGCCAGCTCCGAGAGTCCGAGCGGACCGAGGCGAACAACGGTGAACAGAACCGAGATCTGCGACGGCGTCAGTCCGGAGCCCGCCACCGTGGGACGCAAGCGACGCGAAATCCTCCCGATCGCCGCCCGCAAGCGCGCGACCGACTCGGCATCGAACTCGTTCGGGAACGCTGTAGCTGTCGCGGACGCCGTGGCACCGGCCTCGGCGTCGCGATCGTGCGCGCGTTGTGGATCTGTCGTCCTGGGCATCGCGCCCGTGCCTCTCGTGATAGTTGCTTGCTGATAAGCATTATATCACCAGAGGTCGGCGAGCTGGCAGCCCCGTGGTCTTCGGCGCGGGCACCAGCGGTCTGCAGCTGGGCGTCGCTCGGCGGACGGCGTGCCGGGCGCGGTGGCCTCAGACGACTGCGGGCTCGGCGAGAGTGGCGGGCGGGTCGCTCGTGAGATCGTGGCGCGCGGATGCGAGCACGGGCCCGAGCCTGTTCAGGAGCGGAACTGCGCAGAGCCCGACGAATGCCAGCAGCAGGAAGGCCGGCATCGGGTGATGTACCAGCACCTGCACGGCGAGCGCGACGACGAGGCCGCCGAGCTGTCCCGAGAGCCATAGCAGGGCCGTCACGGTGCCAGCCGAGGCGCCGGCGCGACGCTCGCTCAGCTCGAGAATCACCGGCAGGTCGGTGAGCAGCAGGAGACCCATCGGGACGAGGACGATCGCGTCAATCCAGACCGAGTGGGCGAAGGCGAGCACGACGCCGCCGAGCACTACGGCAACCACCGACGAGGTGATCATCGTGCGCTCTGCGCGGCGGCGGACCAAAAGCGGCGGCAGCAACGCCGAGCCGATTGCACCGGCCAGAACCATCGCGACGAGCAGGCTCCCGGCCGTGTTCGCCGAGATCCGGTAGTGATGCAGGAGCGCCTGCAGCCAGGTCGTCAGGGCGATGAATGCACCGAAGCCGAGAAAGAGCAGCCCGCTCATCACGCGGACTCCGCGGTCGGCCCAGACCGCGCGCAGGCCGGCGACACCGACCGCGACGAGCTCGTCTTGAGGCGCGCCGCTGCCGCGGTGGCGGAGCTGACCGCAGAGCACGGCTGCTGCGATCACCGCGAACGCCGCCTGCACGATTAGCAGCGCAGGGATCTCTGAGCCGCCGAGGATCGTGCCGAGCACGAGCGCGAGCAGCATGCCGCCGAAGATTCCCGCGGAGCCGACGGCGATGCCGTGCGGGCGCAGCTTCACCGGCAGGTATTCGGCCGCCACCTTGGTGACGGCGTTCAGCACGAGCGGCTGCGCCACCGCGACGAGGATCTGCCCGGCGAGCGCCCAGATGTAATCGGCGGCGATCAGGCGCACGAGTCCGCCGATTGCCGTGAGCACCGCGCCGACCGCGAGCCAGCGGTGGAAGGAGCGATCGAGCAACCGCCCGGCGGGTAGTGCGAGCACGACGTAGAGCAGGGGAAAGAGCTCTGCGAGCCAGCCGATCGCGGTCTCCGAGACCTTGTAGTGGTGGGCCGCGGCGGTCGTCAGCGGCGCGTAGGTGAGCCACAGAAGCTGCGTCGACGCGGCCAGCAGCGCGTAGGCGGCGACTGGCCCCCAGCGCCGCGCGTCGCTCCCCTGCGCCACTCCATCTGCTGCGCTCACAACGCGGCGATGCTACACCTCGCAGGCGCAGCCGCCACCGTGCTCGGACGATTTCGCTAGCCTCCCGCCCAATGCGTTCCAGATTGCTCCCGGTCGCGTCGCTGCTCGCGGCCGGCACGCTCGCCGCCTGCGGCTCCACAAACTACGCCGACACCGACCACATAATCCCGGCGCCGTCGGGAGCGCAGACGCTGAAGCCACCGAAGACCAAGCCGCTCACGACGCCGAGCACCGCGGCGACCACTCCGACGGTGACGACACCGAAGAGCGGTCCGCTATCGGTCGAGCCGACGATCAAAGCGCTGCCGAGCACACCGGCGCCAAAGACGCTCGTCACGAAGAACCTGATCGTCGGGACCGGCACCGAGGCAAAGACCGGCGATGAGCTCACCGTCAACTACGTCGGGGCGCTGTACAAGACCGGCACGGTCTTTGACGCATCCTGGAACCGCCATGAGACGTTCCAGTTCCAGCTCGGCGGCGACGTCATCGCGGGCTGGAACCAGGGGATCGTCGGGATGCGCGTCGGCGGACGCCGCGAGCTGATCATCCCATCATCGCTCGGCTACGGCACCGCCGGATCGGGCAGCGCGATTCCGCCCAACTCGCCGTTGATCTTCATCGTTGACCTGCTTGCCGTAACGCCGAGCTAGCCCGGACTCTACGAGCGAGGCAGAGGGCGCCGGCAAGCGCTAGGGTGCGCCGATGGCTGTCGGCCGCCGGCATCTGCTCAGTCTCGCCCTCCTCGAAGTGGTGCTGTTCGTCCTCGCCGGGGTCACGTCGAAGAACAGCAAGCATCCCGGCACCGTGAGCAACATCTTCTGGTTCGCGTTCCTGATCGGCGCCGTGATCGTGATCGTGCTTGCCATCACCGTCCTTGTCCAGTCGTCGCGACGGCGGCCTCGCGCTGGCTAGCACCGGAGGCCCGACCGCGCTGGGTCCGCCGCGGTTTCGCTCGCGCCGGCGAGCAAACGCGCTCCAGCTTTTCTAGCTGCTGCCGCCCCAGGGGTGCTTGAGCAGCAGGATCGTGTTCGCGACGAAGAGGATCGCGAAGAAGACAGTCCAGCGGTTGAGGTTGCGCTCGACGAGCGAGCCGCCGCCGAGTGGGCCGGTACCGCTACCGACTCCGAAGGCGCCGGAGAGGCCGGAGTCCTTCCCGGAGTGCATCAGGATGAGGAAGATGAGCACCACGCAGATCAGCACCTGCGTGGTCGAAAAGAGCGCTTGCATTGCTCGAAAGGCTAGCGCAGCTCGTCCAGCGCGTGGAGGATCTCAACGGCCTCGGCCCGCAGCTGGCGGTCGATCGCGCGGAAGTCCTCGTCGGAGAGCTTGCCGGTGCGGTAGTCGAGCTCGGCGTCACGGATTTCTGAGTACTTCGCCTCCTTCGCCGCCTCGAGCGCGCGCCGCGCGTCGCTCGGGCGCTCCGTCGCGGCCGAGGGGCGGCGCAGCGGTGCGCCGACGAACCACACCACGAGAGCGAGCAGGACGGCGATGAGGAGGACGCCGAGGACCTCCGTCATGCACTAGGCGCGACCGACCTCGCGCGCGACGCGCGCAAGGTAGCGCGCCCGCACGCGCCCGCGCACGGCCCCGGGCGGCGGCCAGATCGCGACGATCCCACCGAACAGGACAATCAGCGCGCCGAGCCAGAGCCACATCACAAGCGGCGATGAGGCGAGCTTGAGCGGCGCTGGTGGCGGATGCTGTAGGTAGTTGTGCGCGATGATTGCCAGCAGGATGTAGGGCAGCGTCGGGTTCCCGGCGAGCGCCTTTGCGGTCACGCTCGAGTTTGCGTAGTTGATCTCAGTCTGCAGCGAGGCCTGGAGCGGCACGGCGTTGATCGCCGCGGAGATGTCTCGCCGCCAGGTCGAGTCGAGGGCCAGCTCGCTGACCGCGTCGCCGCCGATCAGGCTGCCGACCGGCCCCTCGGCGCCGCTCGCGTCGGGGTAGTACTCGGCGGTCGGGTGCTCCGTGGTGACGTAGCGGCCGTCACGCGAAACGCGCAGGTAGACGCCGAGCGTCAGCAGCGCGCCGGTGCCGCTCGGGTCGTCGACGATCGCCGCGGTCGGCCGTTCGTTCGTGAACGTGAAGCCGCCGACGGTGTCGCTTTGGCCTCGCGACAGGTTCACGTAGTGGGTGTGCTGGAAGGTCGCGGAGGCGGCGACGCCGATGAACAGCGTGGCGATGCCGAGATGGACGATGTAGCCGCCGTAGCGGCGCTGGTTGCGCCTGACCATCGAAACGAGCGCTGTCGCCGGCGAGTCGCTCGAGGTCGCGCGGCGCACGCGCCAGCCGCGCCAGAACTCCTGGCCGATGCTGCCGAAGACGAACGCCACGCAGCAGAAGAGGATGACGGTCGGCGCCGATGAGCTGATCGGAACCACCGTGTAGGAGGCGATCAGCATCGCGAGGGCCAGGCCGAGCGGGAGCGCGAAGTTGCGACGGGCGTTGGCGAGCGTCGCCCGGCGCCAGGGGATCACGGGCCCGATCCCGCTCAACAGAACGAGGACCAGCGCCAGCGGCACTGTGTAGCGGTCAAACCAGGGCGGTCCAACGGAGGCCGTGGTGCCGGTGACCGCTTCGGAGATCAGCGGGAAGATCGTCCCCCAGAAGATCACGAAGCAGAGTCCGACGAGGACGATGTTGTTGAGCATGAAAGCGGCCTCGCGCGAGAACAGCGAGTCGAGGCGATGCTCGCTGCGCAGCACGTCGCGGCGGCTGACGACGAGGTAGATCGAGCCGCCGGTCATCAACGCGATCAGCGAGACGAACGGCACGCCGAGGGTCGAGGCGCCGAAGGCGTGGATCGACTGCAGGACACCGGAGCGGACGAGGAACGTGCCGAAGATCGCCAAGGTGCTGGCGCCGAGCACCAGCGAGGCGTTCCAGATCTTCAGCATCCCGCGCTTCTCCTGAATCATGATCGAGTGCAGGAACGCGGTGCTGATCAGCCAGGGCATCAGCGCCGCGTTCTCCACCGGGTCCCAGCCCCAGTAGCCACCCCAGCCGATCTCGTAGTAGGCCCAGCGCGCGCCGAGCAGGACGCCGATGCCGAGGAAGAGCCACGACGCCAGCGCGAAGCGCCGCGCCACACCGATCCATTCGGCGTCGACGCGACGGGTGATCAGCGCGCCGACGGCGAAGGCGAACGGGATCGTGAAGAACGTGTACCCCGAGTAGAGCATCGGCGGGTGGATGATCATCGCCGGGTTGCGCAGCAGCGGGTCCAGCCCGACGCCGTTGAGCGGCGCCGGCGCGGTCGTCGCGAACGGTGTGGCAAAGAACACGAGCAATGACGTGAAGAACGTGCCGAAGCCGAGCAGCACCGCCACCGCATACGGGACCACTTCGCGCAGGCGGTTGCGGGTGAGAAAGACGGCGAGGCTCGACCAGATCGAGAGCAGCCAAACCCAGAGCAGCAGCGAGCCCTCCTGTGAGCCCCACATCGCCGCCGCGCGATAGACGAGCGGCGTTGTCAGACTCGAATTGTTGGCGACGGTGTTGTAGGCGAAGTCGTTGGAGATGAACGCGATCTCGAGGACCGCGATCGCGACGGTGAGGATCGCCACGAGCGCGTAAACCGAGCGGCGGCCGGCGTCGATCCAGTCACGCCGCCCCTGGCGCGCACCGTAGAGCGATGCGCCGATGCCGAAAAGCGAGGTGATGAGCGCCAGGATCAGCGCGGCACGGCCGACGACGGCCATCAGCGCCTCACTGCGCTCACGTGGACTTCGGGTTCGGCGCCGCTACGTACTTCGACGGGCACTTCGTGATCATCGAGTTCGGCTGGCCGACGAAGCCCTCGCCACTCTTGTTGACGGTGACAATCAGCTCACGGCCGACACGGAACGGGTCGGGGACGGCGCCGGAGTAGCTGACCGGCACCGACGGGCCACCGCCGGCGCGGTCGGCGAGCCGGAAGTCGAGCACGCCGTCGCCGAGGTGGCGGACCGAGCCGGCGACGACGGTGCCGGTGAGCTCGTAGCTGACGCCGGGCCGGGCCTTTGCGAGCAGCTGCGTCGGCGACAGTGCCGGGTCGGCCGCCGAGAAGCTCGTATATATGAGGCCGCCGCCGAGCGCCAGCGCCAGCGTGAGCGAGACGATGAGGCGGACCTGCCGCTTGCGAGCGGGATTCATCGCGGGCCGGAAACTATCGCACGGCAGAGTCGAAGGCGGCAGCTGAAGGCGCGCCGGTGTCGCGGTGGTGACTAGCGCTTGGTGGCGCGAGCGTGCTTTCGGCCGTGATGCAGATGGCGCGCCCACAAACTGACGGTCTGGTGCCCGCGGTCGACGAAGTGCACGCGCGAGACGAGCGTCATGCCGCGCTCGGGGGCGCTCGAGTCGGTCAGCAAGACCTCCCACTGGTAGGAGCGGTGATCGAGCACGTAGTAGGGGCCGAGGCGCGGAAGCGCGCCGGTGGAGAGAACGCGGTCGCCATGAAGCGTGAGCGTGAAGCGCATTGCCGGCTCCATCGGCTGGGTTCCGGTGTCGAGCGGGCCGGTTTCGTAGTTGATCGTCTGTCCGCGCGGAATGAAGGCGTCGATGCGAGCCGAGAGGACGCCGATCGAGGCGTACTCTAGCCAGTGCGAATCGCGGTGCTCCTTCGACGCGATAGCTTCGCCGACTGACGCCGTCACCGCGAGGCTCGCGGCAAACGCGGCGAGTAGGGCAATGACCAGGGCGACGCCACCGCGCGGCAGCTTCGGCAGCCGACGCGAGGTGGCGAGGCGCGAGGTGGCGCGGTGTGCGAGCGGCACGAGCAACGGCCAGACCCGACGAACGAGCCAACCGAGCGCGCACCAGGCCGTCCAGGCAATGGTCAACCAGACCCACAGGCCTAGCTGGGAGCCCCACCACAGCGTGTAGCCCAGGGTCCCGGCGAGCAGCGTGTTACTGGGGTTGTTGGCAGCGTTTTCGCCGATCGCCAGACACATCGCGAGGGCCATCAACGACGCTGCGACAAGGTCGCCCCGGCGGCGGAGAGCGGCGACCACGGCGATCAGCCACAGCCCGAGGAGGATCACGATCGCCGAGTCGATCGCGGTCTTGCTCGGCGTTTTGCGTACGTCGTTCTTGCGGGTCCAGGTGCCCTTCGCGTCGGTCAGCCACCACGGGTTGATGCCGATCGCCTCGACCACGGCGTTCCAGCCGACCGCCGGCCCGAGCGTCTTCCCGCGATCTTCAACCGAGCGCGCGATCAGCACCAGGTTGCCGGGGTCGTGCTCGATTTGGTCGATGGCCGGCGCGCTCCAGCAGAGCGCGAACGCGACGACGGCGACGAACACCCAGGCGGCGACGAAGCTGCGGCGGCGCGGCGTGGATTTCGCGCGGGATCTGCGCCAGAGCGCAAACCGCGACAGGGCGAGACCGCCGAGGCCGACGGCGAGGATGCCGGCAGTCGGGGCGACGTACATCAGATGTGTCTGGACGACAAAGCTCGCGACGATCACCACGGCAGGCAGCAGCCGGTACTCACCGCAGGCGAGCGACCAGCAGAGGAAGATCAGCAGCAGGAATGGGAACATCGCCGCCGAGGGGTTCCAGACGTCGTGGAAGATCTCGGCCGAGAGCGACTGGCACATCAGGGCGATCCCGATCGCGACTGCAAACATCAGGACCGGGCCGCCGCGCCGCCGAGCCAGCGCCACGCAGCCGATGATCGCCAGCGTGTTGACGATTCCCATCGCGATCGCCGAGCTCGCCGGACCGCCGAGTCGAACCGGCACGGCGAGCAGCCAGTAGAGCATCGGACCGGCGCTGTGGACGATCTGACCGGTGGTGGTGCCGGCCTCCGAGTACTGGCCGACCAACGGCGAGTGCGACGTGAAGACGTCGAGCGCCCGCGTCAGGATGATCCCGTCGTCGCCGGCCGGCTGCCAGCCCTCGTGCACCGCCCGGATTGTTGAGTGGATGACCGGGATCGCTGCGGCGAGACCGGCCAAGATGGCTGGGACCAGCCGCAGCAGGAACCAGGCGCCGAGCCGTCGGGGCAGCGAGCGGAGCCAAGCCCTGAAGGCGGCCAGGCCATGCAGCGCCGGCCCGAGGTTTGGGTCGGTGACAGCATCCTCGCCCAGGACTGATGGGCCGACCGGAAAGAGGTTCGGGTCCGTGCGGAACTCCTCGCCCGGCGCGCTCGGCAGGGCCCACGCAGGTTCGTGATCCGGATCGGCGATCGCGAGTCTGGTCGCCCCCGGGGTTGGGGGCGGAGTTGCCGGCGGAGTTGGGGGCCGAGCGGCGTCCTGCTCGCGGTCGAACTCGGCGTTGACTTCGGCGGGCGCTCCAGCGGTCGGTTCGTCTTTGGCTTGCGTAGTCAGCTTGCCGCTTGGTTCCGCGCCGGAGGGCTCGGCTGTTGTGGCCCTCCTCACTTTGGGTGGCGACCGCCGCGGCCTTTTTGCGGGGGCCTTGCTCGCCGCGGGTTTCGCCGGAGCCTTCCTGGCAGCCTTACCCGCCGGCTTGCTCGCAGGCGTGGCCGGCGCCTCGCCCGCACCGGCCGGGTCGGCCGCGTCGGCCGCAACGGACTGCGGCGGAGCCGATTGGTCGCCGTTTGCTGTTCCTCGCGGTCGTCGTGCCCTCGGCGCCACCTGGCAGACACCGTACCCGACACGAGCTTGACGGCGCGGAGTTTTCTCGCGTGTCTTCGAGAGCGGGGTAAGGGAGCCGAACCACTACCGCTCCGTCGTCCCAGACGGGTCGGTCAGGGGGTTGTCACGACGACGCCGTGACAGTTCCACGAGCCGCTGAACTGACTTCCAAACCCCTTGGACGCGAAGGTGCCAGAGGACGGGATCTTGCCTTTGAGGCTGACCGTTCCGACCGACTCGAGCTGCTTCCCCTTCCAGTCCGCGGTGACCGTGTCGATTGAAAGTCCATCGGCCGTGAGCGCGCTGAGCTGGAAGAGAGGCTGGCCGTCGTTGACGGGTGACTTGACCTCACTGATCACGCCGAGCGTTATCTGGATCGGGATCTTGTTCTTCGCGTCGATGCCGCAGTAGCCGCCAGTGTATTTGTAGGTCTTTTTACCGACCTTGACGGTTGCCGTTGCCGGGCCGCAGTAGCCCACCTCGGTCGCGCCTTTGACCGTAGTGATCTTCGGTACGCAGGGCGGCTGCGAAGTCGAGGCGACGCTGACCTGGGTGGCTGACGTCGCGGCGAACAGCATGGTTCCGGCGGCTGCGACGACAGCGATCCCTGCGAGCTTCACGGCGCCTCCTTGGCGTTGACGGAGCCGAGTGTACCGGCATTTCCTCGAAGCGGATACGGGAATCGAACCCCCGCGGGATCCCCGTTCGCTCGGTGGTTTCCGGGCCGAGTTGATCAGTGCCCTGCCGTCACGGCTCTCAGCTCCTCGAGCGAGTCTCGGATGAGTCGCGGTAGGTCTTGCTTGTCGGTCTCAGCGGCCCATCGTTCGAAGGCGATCTTGAAGACAGCGATCCCCGCCTCGGCCGTGAGGCTCGCGGCTGGCTCCTTCACACCGCGCTCGCGCAGGGCCTCGGCAAGCGCCGAGGCGAGTGATGCGAGCTTGATCAGCTCACGCTCTTGGAGCTCTGTGTTCGCAGCGATGATGGCCTGACGTTGTTTCGCGTACTCGCCGCGCTCCTGGAGGACAGCGCCGGCGGCCGCGAGGGCCCCGGCGATTGCGTCGATCGGTGCCACGGAATCCGGCGCACTGGCGACGCTGCTGACAAGGAGCTCCTGGAGTGAGCGCGCTCCCGCGAACAGAACCTCGCGCTTGTCGGCGAAGTGCCGGAAGAACGTACGCTCGGTGAGCCCCGCCCGCGCGGCGATCTCCGCCACCGTGGTCTGAGCGAACCCGCGCTCGCTGTAGAGCTCCATGGCGGCTCGCTCAAGCCGGCCGCGGGGGTTTGGTTTCCATCGAGTCATACCCTGATCGTAGCGATGACAGCGGCTGACATACCTGCTACAGTGAGTGATGGCAGCAACTGACATCGCCCTGTCATCGCGCAAGACGTGCGTCGAGGACAGTCGAATAACTGGAGGTTTCTCATGCGTGTTTTCGTCACCGGCGCGTCCGGCTGGATCGGCTCCGCCGTCGTTCCCGAGCTCATCGGCGCTGGCCACCAAGTCCTCGGGCTCGCTCGCTCGGATGCCTCAGCCGATGCTCTCACCGCCGCCGGGGCAGCCGTGCAGCGCGGCACGCTCGACGACCTCGACAGCCTGGCCGCCGGCGCAGCCGCGTCCGATGGCGTGATCCATCTTGCGTTCAAGCACGACCTCGCCTTCTCGGGAGACGCCCAGGGCGCTGCCGAGGCGGATCGCCGCGCAGTCGAGACTTTCGGCGAGGCCCTCGCAGGCTCTGATCGACCGCTCGTAATCGCGTCGGGGACGCTCGGGCTCACACCGGGACGCGTGGCGACTGAGCGAGACGGGCACGACCTCGACCCCACGGCCACCGGCCTGCACACTCGCCACGCCACGGCCGAGTTCGTCATCTCCCTCGCTTCGCGCCGGGTCCGCTCGTCAGTCATGCGGCTCCCACCGACGAATCACGGGAACGGAGACAACGGCTTCATGGCATTCGTGGTCGGGATCGCCCGCGAGAAGGGCGTGTCCGGCTACATCGGCGACGGCGCCAACCGCTGGCCCGCCGTGCACCGCCTCGACTCCGCGCGCCTCTTCCGCCTGGCGGTCGAGAAGGCGCCGCCGGGATCGACTCTCCACGCGGTCGCCGAGGAAGGTGTGCCGATCCGCGACGTCGCAGAGGTCATCGGGCGACATCTCGATCTTCCGGTGGTTGCGGTCTCTCCCGAAGACGCAGGCGAGCACTTTGGCTGGCTGGGCGCCTTCCTCGGGCTGGATGCCCCGGCCTCGAGCGTGCTGACCCGCGAGCTTTTGGAGTGGGAGCCGACGCGGGCTGGACTCATCAACGACCTCAACGAGGGCCACTACTTCGAAACCCGGCCATAGTCGCGTAGGCAGCCGCGCCGCGCCGGCCAACGCGCGACTGGGCGCGGCGCTCGCCGGAGAGGGCGAAGGCATTACCGCTGTCGTCTACCTCGTCGAGGAACTCGGCCCGGAGGCCTACATCTACTGCCAGCTGGCCGAAAACGTCAGCGACACCCTCAGCGCGCGCCTGACATCATCGCGCGCGTCGATCCAATCACGGCGCCGAAAAGCGGCGAGAACGTCGAGCTTCACGTCAAAGCGGGCGGGATCATGCTCTTCGACGCCGCCTCGGGCGTGCGGATCGTTGGAGCCTGAGGTCGCGCCCCCGCGACGGCAACCCCGACGCGAGCTACATGTTCGAGAAGCAGCCACCCTCGCCGTAGCCGGCTATGCCGTCGGCGGGTCGTCTCGTCGCGTAGGCCCGGTTACTGTTCGCACATATGAGTGCGGACGGCTTGCGAGGAACCGCTGCCTACGACGCCGTCGCGCAGGAGTACGCGGCCGGGAGCGAAACCGCTCCGTACAACGCCCTCTACGAACGCCCCGCCGTGATCGAACTGCTCGGGGATGTTCGCGGGAAGCGTGTTTTGGATGTCGGGTGCGGCTCGGGCCCACTGTCGCAGTGGCTGACGAAGAACGGCGCGAGCGTCGTCGGCTTCGATGTCAGTCCGGCGATGGTCAGGATCGCCGAAGAACGACGCTTGCCGGACGCCTCGTTCCGCGTCGCTGACTTTGCGGAGCCGCTGGCGTTCCTCCCAGACGCCGCCTTTGACGTTGCAGTCGGCTCCCTCGTTATGCACTACCTGCGTGACTGGGTAGGACCGCTGCGCGAGCTCAAGCGCGTACTCGTGCCCGGAGGCACGCTCGTGCTCTCGACGCACCATCCAGCACAGGACATCGACCTGTCGGTCACCGGCAACTACTTCGGAGTGGAGTTGCTCGATGACCGCTGGGACGTGGGCGGGAAGGTGTTCGACGTCCACTTCTGGCGCCGGCCGCTCGCAGCGATGTTTTCGGCGTTCGACCAAGCCGGCTTCACCGTCGAGATCCTGCATGAGCCGATGCCCGTCGAGGCCTGCCGCACCCGCTTCCCAGAAGCTTGGGACGAGCTGACAACAAAACCTGCCTTTGTGTTCTTCAGGCTCACGACCAGCACCAACGGGGGCTGCGCGCCTGCGCGTCGCTGACGCGTCGCTACGCCCCCAGCCGAAGAATCGGTCGCCGCACAGCAGACGCCGCCGCGGCCGCTGCTCGGCAGCGCGTCCGCGCGTCAGACGGTGAGGGTGAGCGCCCGGTCGTTGGTGTTCACGGGGCGACCCGCGTCTGTGCCCGCAAGCCTCGAGCGACGACGCAGTTGGTCGTGTCGCGCCGCTATTGTCAGGCAGTGCGATTTGTCCCGATCGGCGACCGCGCGCGCGACACTCCGCGTTACGTCTGGGCCGCACTTCCTCTGCCCGGGGCGAGGGCGACGCCGATGACCACTGTGAGGTCGGAGCACGCCGTGCAGCAAGCCGTCCCTGCGCTCGTGACACCCCACAGCGAGCACGATCGATGACGACCATCGACCTCGAACGGGTGGTTGCGATCGACGTACACACGCACGCGCAGGTACCCCGCAGCGGCGAGGTCGACCCGACCACGACGAAGATCCTGGACGCTGCGGCCAAGCACTTCAGGTCCGACTTCCCGCGGCCGAATGCCGAGGAGGTCGCCGCTTATTACCGACAGCGCGACATGGCGGCGGTCATTTTCTGCGTCGACAGTGAGGCCAACACGGGCGAGGTCCCAGTCTCAAACGATGAGGTCCTCGAGGTCGCCGCCACAAACGCCGACGTGCTCATTCCATTCGTCAGCATCGACCCGCATCGCGGCAAGCGCGCTGTCTCGGAAGCGCAGCGGCTGATCGCCGCTGGTGCCCGCGGGTTCAAGTTCCACCCGAACCTGCAGGGCTTCTTCCCCAGTGACCGGATGGCCTATGGACTCTACGAGGTGATTGCGGCGGCCGGACTGCCGGCTGTCTTCCACACCGGACACTCGGGTGTGGGCTCCGGGCTCCCGGGCGGGGGCGGCATCCGCCTCAAGTACTCCAACCCGATGGATATCGACGACGTGGCGGTCGACTTCCCCGACATGCCGATCATCCTCGCCCACCCATCGTTCCCGTGGCAGGAGGAGGCGATCTCGGTGGCGATGCACAAGTCCCAGGTGTACATCGATCTCTCCGGCTGGTCGCCGAAGCTGTTTCCGCCTGTGTTGATCCACTACATCAACACGGCGCTACGGCACAAGGTCCTGTTCGGCTCGGACTACCCGGTGATCACGCCCGAGCGCTGGCTCGCAGACTTTGAGCAGTTGCCGATCCGGGATGAGGTGCGGCCGCTGGTGCTGAAGGAGAACGCCGCGACGCTGCTCGGCCTGAGCTGAGCCGGAGCCTAGCCGGCTGCAAACGGAATCAGATGGTGAAGCCCTCCAGTGCCACGGAGTCGCCGTCGACCACGAGCTCCGCCACCGCGTCGCCCAGACTGACGATTCGAGCCATGGTCCCAGGCTGCGTGAATGCCCCGTCTCAGAACTCCTCGGTCGCGGGAAGTCCGACGTAATTCTCGGCGAGGCTCGTTGCTGCGGCGCTTGAGCGAGCGAGATATCCGAGGCGCGCCAGCTGGAGTTTGCCGCCAAACGTGTCGCCCGCCAGGCGGTGCAGCAACTGGGTCATGTAGTTGGAGAAGTCCTGCGCGCGCCAGATGCGTCTGAGCGCCGTCTCCGAATAGCCGTCGAGATCATCGATCGAGCCGCTCCGATACCAGCTTGCGAGCGCGGCGGCTAGCAGGCGCACGTCGTTGACCGCGAGGTTTAGGCCCTTGGCTCCGGTTGGGGGCACGATGTGCGCGGCGTCACCGGCCAGGAACAGGCGACCATGGCGTAGCGGTTCGCAGACGTAGCTCCGCATCGGTGTCACACCCTTCTCAAAAATCGGGCCTTCGGTCACCGACCAGCCGGCGCTCGCCAGCCGCGTTTGCAGCTCCGCCCAGATCCGCTCATCAGGCCAGTCGTCGAGCGGCTCGTCGTTGGGCACCTGCAGGTAGAGGCGACTGACCTTGGACGAGCGCATCGAGTAGAGCGCAAAGCCATGCTCGTGCCAGGCGTAGATCAACTCGTCGGTCGACGGCGGCGCCTCGGCGAGAATCCCGAGCCAGCTGAACGGGTAGACGTACTCGTGCTCGATCAGCGCCCCTGCGGACGCCCGGCAGACGCCGTGAAAGCCGTCACAGCCCGCGATGAAATCGCACTCGAGCGTGTGCCGGACGCCGCCGCTGCTGTAGGTGATCCGCGCGAGATCCGCGTCGAGGTCGTGCACGGCTAGATCGGAAACCTCGAAATCGAGCGTTCCGCCCTGAGCCAGGCGCTCCGCCACGAGATCCTTGACCACCTCCTGCTGTCCGTAGATCGTGACCTGGCGACCCGTAAGCTCGAAAATTGGGATATGCAGGGTCTGTCCCTCGTGGCGCAGGTAGATGCCGTTGTGCAACAGGCCTTCGCGATCGAGCCGCTCGGCGACGCCGAGGCTACGCAGCAGATCAACCGTGTTCTGCTCGAGCAGTCCGGCGCGCACGCGCCGCTCGATGTACTCGCGGCTGCGGCTCTCGAGGACCACCGACTCGATGCCAGCGCGCGCCAGCAGCAGGCTGAGCGTCAAGCCCGCGGGGCCTGCGCCTACAATCCCGACCTGCGTGCGCGTGACCGTCTCGCTGATCACGGTTCCCATGCGGCCTTGTAGCGCAACGCACGCAGCAGATCGCGCGAGACGAGCATCCGCTGAGTCTCCGTGGAGCCCTCGCCGATCCGCCGGATTCGCAGCTCGCGATACCAGCGTTCGAAGGGCAGCTCCTTGGCGACGCCGTAGCCGCCGAACAGCTGCATCGAGCGATCGACTACCCGGCCGGCGGCCCCGGTTGCGTAGGCCGGCGACCACGAATACGGCGCGTCTGACCTGTCGCGACCAGGACGAACAGCTCGTTCTGAAGCAACCGCAGACACGACCCCAGCGTAGCGAAGCGACCAGCCGAAAATGAGGGTTCGACTCGCGCGCCGTCCACGTTGCGTAGAGGCGCCGCCTTCCCTGCCCGGCGACGCGTCTGGCCGCCATTTCGGCGACCCAGGCTGGCCCAGGCCCGGTGCAAATCCGGCCGCCGATTGCGCTCTCGGCGGCCTGTTTTCCCACTACATATTGCAACCACCAGCAAACCGAAAACAGCGGATTTGCAGGTATTTCTTCTAAGCGGGATACGGGAATCGAACCCGTCTCTCGAGCTTGGGAAGCTCGCGTTCTACCGATGAACTAATCCCGCTGGAGCCGTGCAGATCCTAGCCGTCTAGGCTTGCGTCCTATGCGCCGGCTCGGCCCAATTATCACGGCCGTCTTCGCCGCAGCGCTGGTTGCCCTGCTCGCCTTCGGCCTCACGACGCAGGGAGCCAGCCGCGCGCTCGACGAGGCGCTCGCCGCTGGACGTCAGCCGGCGGCGCCAAATGTCACACGCCCGTTGCCGGTGCTCAATAACGCTGGCGGACCGACCGCGCGACTCACGCAATGGCGCGGCGGCGTGATCGTCGTCAACTTCTGGGCATCGTGGTGCCCGCCCTGCGCCGCCGAGGCGCCTCTGCTCGAGCGGGCGCAGCGGACGCTCACGGCAGACCACGCCGGCACGGTCGTCGGCATCACTTACAAGGACATCACCGCCAACGCGCTGTCCTCGATCAAATCGTTTGGGCTTTCCTACCCGAACCTTCGCGACATCAACGGCTCCTACGCCGCCGGTTACGGCACCGACAAGATCCCCGAAACCTTCGTGCTCAACCGCCAACTGCACGTCGTCGCAATATCGCGCGGCGAGATCACCGAGCAGTCGTGGCTTACCCGCGCGATTGTCGAAGCCGAACGGACGTGAAGCGCGCCGCGCTGATCGCGCTGCTCGCGCTGGCGCTGCTTCCGGCCGCCGCCGCCGCGGTCAAGCAACGGACCTCGATGGAGGCGATCTTGCCACAGGTGATGTGCGTCACGTGCGGGATCCCGCTGCAGGTCGCCGTGTCGCCGCAGGCCGACGCGGAGCGCTCCTACATCCAGCAGTTGATCGACCGTGGTGACACCGCGGCCCAGGTCAAGCGAGCACTGGTCGCGCAGTACGGGCCGACCGTCCTGGCGCTGCCCCGGGCCAGTGGCTTCAACCTGACGGTCTACATCGTCCCGGTCGTAGTCGTGCTTGCGCTTCTCGCACTGCTTGCCCTCCTGCTGCCGCGCTGGCGCGCAAACCAAAAACAAGCAAGCCCAGACGGTGCGGCCCCCCCGACGCCGCTCAGCCCAGAGGATGCCTCGCGACTCGAGCAGGAACTCGCGCGCTATGAGCCGTCTCGCGCCGCCCCACGCCCGCGTTCGCGCTGAGCGCCGAGCGTCACATCCGGTCCGGCGCGCTGACACCGAGCAGTCCAAGCGAAATCGCGAGGGTGCGCTGCGTAGCCAGCGCAAGGGCGATCCGCAGTGACTCGCTCGCCCTCGGCTTGGCTCCTACGACGTGGCAGTCGCGATAGAAGGCGGTGAACTGCTGGGCGATGTCGAGCACAGCCGTAGCGACGCGGTGCGGAGCGCGACGCTCCGCGGCATCTTCAAGATCAGCGGGGAAAGCGAGCAGCCGCTTGAGCAGCGCGCGCTCAGACGGGTGCAGGGAGGGCACCGGCGCCACCTCGCCGAGCGCCTCTTCGACGCGATCGCTGCCGAGTTTCGCCAGTAGCGAGGCGATCCTCGCGTGGGCGTATTGCACGTAGTAGACGGGGTTATCTGCGCTCCTACTGACCGCGAGGTCGCTATCGAGTTCGACGGTCGTGTCGTGCGAGCGCGCGAGCAGGAAATATCGCGCGGCGTCAACGCCGACCTGCTCGACGAGCTCGTCGAGCGTGACGTACTCCCCTTCGCGCTTTGACATCGCGACACGCGCGCCGCCGCCGCCGACGAGGTGCACGAACTGCAGCGCGATCAGCTCAACTGTCTCCGGATCTCCTCCGAGTGCCGCACACGCCGACTTCATCCGCGCCTCGTAGCCGTGGTGGTCGGAGCCCCAGACGTAGATCATCCGGTCGAACCCGCGCGAGCGCTTGTCCTCGAGATAGGCAATGTCCGAGGCGAAGTACGTCGTATCGCCGTCAGAACGCTCCAGCACCCGATCCTTGTCGTCCCCGTGCGTGCTCGTACGCAGCCACAGGGCACCCTCGCTGCGATAGCTCTCACCGTTCGCGGCGAGCCGCTCGAGAACCCGCTCGACAGCGCCGCTCTCGTGCAGCGAGCGCTCGGAGAACCAGACGTCGAAGCGCACGCCGAAGCGCTCCAACGAAGCCCGAATCTGTTCGAGGCAGGCCGCCAGCGCCTCCCGCGAAAGCTCGTCGATGTCGAGCTGGAGTGCGCGCTCGGCGGGCACGAGCGTGGCGACGTAGTCGCCGTGGTATCCGTCGCTCGCGACCGGCTCGCCACGCGCGATTGCCGCCACCGATTCGCCGAGCTTGCGCACCTGGCTGCCGTAGTCGTTGATGTAGAACTCGCGCGTTATCTCGAAACCGCGGAAGGCGAGCAGCCGTGAGAGGGCGTCGCCGTAGGCCGCGCCACGAGCATGCCCGATGTGGAGTGGACCGGTTGGGTTCGCTGAGACAAACTCGACGTCGATGCGCGCGGCCGCGGCCTTCTCGGCCGCCCCGAAACGATCACCGGCCTCGAGCACGCCGCCGAGCGCAGCGGCCAGCCACTGGTCGCTGAGGAAGAGATTGAGGAATCCTGGCCCAGCCACCTCGGTCCGCGCGAGCACGCTACCGAGCCGGCTGCCGAGCTCGATCGCCAACGTCTGCGCAACGTCTCGCGGCGGCAGGCCGAGTTTGGGCGCTAGCAGCAGTGCAGCGTTAGTCGAATAATCGCCGAGCTCGGCGCGCGGCGGACGCTCGAGCTTGACGGCGCGCGCTACGGCGCTATCGCCGACCAGCGTCGCGGCGGCATCGCGCACGGTTTCGTGTAGTTGCTCGACCGAGCCCATTGACTGAGCCTATCGACGCGCTCGCGGTCAGTAATGGTAAGGCTCCCCAGCGATGATCTTGTGCGCGCGATAGAGCTGCTCAAGCAGCACGACCCGCGCCAGTTGATGGGGCAAGGTGAGGGTTCCGAGCGACAGTCGGTGGGCCGCCTGTTTGAGCTCGAGCCCGTGCGCGCCGCCGATCACGAACGCTAGATCGCGGCCCGAGGCTCGCCGTTCCTCGATGAAGCGGGCAAACGCGGTGCTCGTGTAGGACTCGCCATCGCTGGCGAGCAGCGACACGTAGGCCCGCTCGGGCAGGCGTGCGACGACGCGCTCGGCCTCCGCTACCTGCACCTGCTCAAGCTGCGCATAACGCCCGATCAGCTTCTCGTAATGGCCCACGTCGTCGAGGTAGGGCGCGCGTAGTCGTCCAACGGCGATGACGACGATTCGCACGGCTGCGATACTAAGCGCGATGAGTCCTGATCCGCCCGGTGGCGAGCGCCAGATCAACATTCATCTCTCGCCTGAGGTCATGGCGGGTCACTACGCCAATTTCGCGAACATCAGTCATTCCGACTACGAGTTCACGATCACCTTCGCCCGAGTCGACCACGAGGTCGAGTCCGGCGAGATTCCAGGCGTCGTCGTCTCGCGCATCAACCTCTCGCCACGCTTTGCACGCGAGTTGATCACCGCGCTCGAGGACAACTACTCGCGCTGGACTGCGCGCGAGGGGATCAAGAACCTGCCCGAGTTCGAAGGCTCCGTCGGCGACGACGAGGAGTAGGCCGAGCGCCAGCGCGGTAGGCCTGCGCGATGCCGATCCGCTGCACCGTGGTCGGATGCGTGCTCAGCAGCAGCGAGAGCAGGCGTGGCGGATCGGGGTCGGCGAGGTTTGCCTCGGTGATGCGTTGCTCGAAGGAGATGAACGATTCGGGGTCGTCGGTCAGCTCGAGCGAGAAGCTGTCGGCGCGGCGCTCGATCGCACGCGACAGCTGACGCGCGACGATGCCGAGCAGGCTTCCGACGGCTCCGCCAGCAAGCGCGAGCGCTGGCAACGTCGAGCCCTCGCCAGCAATCCGAGTGTCGAGGCGCTCCGCCAGCTGAGCAGTTGCGCGGGTCGCGGCCGGCGCGACGAGGGCGCCATAGAGGAGGCCCCGCGGGACGTCGCGGTGAGCGACGTGCGCGAGCTCATGAGCCACGACGAGGCGCGTCTCGGCTGGGGTGAAGCTACCTATCAGCGTGTCGAAGAGCACCACGCGGCGGGTTCTGCCAAGACCTGCAACGTAGGCGTTGACGGTGGCGCTTCGCCGACTGGCGTCGACCTCGAACACCTCGCCGATCCCCACACCGGCACGTTCGGCGATCTCCAGCACTTCGCGGCGCAAATCGCCGGGTGGCAGTGGCGTGAAGTCGTTGAAGATCGGATCAAGCAGCACTGGGCCGGCGAAGGTCGCGACGCTCGCGACGGCGACGACGCCAGCGGACGCCGGAAGCCACCATTGATCCCCGAAGCGGCGCATGAGAGAGCAGGCGAGCGCCGCGCCGCCAGCGCTGAACGCGGCCCCGAGCGCACTCGCTCGCAGCACGTCGGCCGCCCACCCCCGCCAGGACTGCGTCGCCAGCCCGGCGTCGAGCGCCCGCTTGCGCGCCAGCGCGTCGAGCGGCAGCGACACAGCCGTGAGGGCCAGCGCGAGCGCCGCACCACTTGCCCCGGCAGCTTGGGGGCGTTTGCGGCCCAAAGGCGTGCCGGTGCCGCGACGCACGAGCAAGACAAGCGTTGCGGTGTGCAGCGCCTTGTTCGCGGCGTGCAGCATCTGCTGGGGACGCGCGTACTGCCGTGCCCGGTCGATGACCTCGGCGGTGAAATAAGCCTCGGGCGCAGCCGCCGGTGCCCGGATCGTCCCGGCCCGCGGTCGCAGTGCCAGAGCGCCGGCCTGCGCGCTCGCCGCGGCGAACACGAGCGCGGAGGTCCAGGCACGGTGTAGGCTTTTGGGCACGCCTCGCCAGCGTAGTCGAGCGGGGCCGCTGTCGAGCGCGCGACGGCAACGGGAGTGTCCGGCCTCGCGGACTGCAAGACTGCGAAGCGACACATCGGCGAGGTGGACCGGTGTCACATGCTCGATGAGGGTCGCAATTATCTCTGACATTCACGGCAACAGGCACGCGTTTGACGCTGTGCTGAGTGACATCGCGGCCAGCCCGGCTGAGGAGATCTGGTGCCTCGGCGACCTCGTCGGCTACGGCGCCGAACCCGATGCGTGCGTCCAGCTTGCACGTCGCCACACCGCGGTATGCCTGGGCGGGAACCACGACATGGCGGTCGTTGGAGGGATTCCGCTCGAGGACTTCTCGCGCGGCGCGAGCCTCGCCGTGAAATGGACACAAGAGGTGATCGGCGCCGAAGATCTGGCGTTTCTCGCCGCGCTCCGCCCAGCGGGAGCGGCGTCAGAGGTCGGCCTCTACCACGCAAGTCCGCGCGATCCAGTGTGGGAGTACGTGCTTTCGGCGCTGCTCGCCGAGCTTTGCCTCGACGCTCAGAACCAGCGTGTCTGCTTGATCGGGCATTCACATGTCGCGCTCTCGTTCGATCGCCAGGAGGGCGGTGTTGCGGGTGGCGAGGTACGGCACGCGGGAACCGAGGTGGACATCACCGCCGGGGAGTGGCTGCTGAACCCCGGAAGCGTCGGCCAGCCCCGCGACGGCGATCCAAGAGCCGCGTGGATGATGCTCGACCTCGACGAGGAGACAGCGCACTTCCATCGCTGCGACTACGACATCGAGGGAGCAGCGAGTGCAATCCGAGCCGCAGGCCTTCCCGATTCGCTAGCTGAGCGCCTAGAGTACGGTCAATGAGGCGCGCCGTAGCACTGATCGGCGCAACCGTTGGCAGCGCGCTGGTGCTTGCCGCCTGCGGTAGCTCAGCAGGGCTGATACCCGCGAGCAACGCGACCACGATCTCAAACGATCTCAGCATGCTCGCGACGGCACTCGCGAACCACAGCTGCGACAGCGCGAACGCGGCGCTCGACCGCGTCGATGTCGATATCAACGCTCTGCCTTCAAGCGTCAATCAGAAACTAGTCGGCAATTTGGTTAAGGGCTACTTTGACCTTGCAAACCACGTCCCCAGCCAGTGTCGCTCGCAGACATCAGGCTCCACCACCCCGCCGTCGAAGGGCAATAGCGGCACGAGCGGCACAAGCACCGGCGCCACCGGCACAAGCACCGGCACGAGCGGCACAAGCACCGGCGCGACGGGCACGAGCACGGGTACCACCGGCACGAGCACCGGCACGACGAGCCCGACTGGTCCGACGGGCACGTCGATTGGCCCCGGCGGCGGCTCGCAGGCGCCGACCGGCGACTCCGGTACGGGAACCACCGGCGCCAGCACCGACAACGCCGGCGGCGCGGCGAGCGGAGACTGAAGATGAGCGCGCTGCTGATCGCCGACCGCTACCGCATCGAGGGACGCCTCGGGTCCGGTGGCATGTCAACCGTGCATCTTGCCTTCGACGAACGACTCGAGCGACTGGTTGCTGTGAAGCTGCTCGCCGAGCACCTCGCCGACGACCCGGCCTTCGTGTCGCGCTTTCAACGCGAGGCGCTGGCGGCGGCGCGGCTCATCCACGAGAACATCGTCCAAGTTTTCGACTCGGGGCTCGACGAGGACACGGATCAGCACTTCATCGTCATGGAGTACATCGAGGGTCAATCTTGCGCGGAGATCCTGCGCGCACGCGGCTGGCTCCCGAGCGAGGAGGCTCTGCCGATCATCCTCGCCGCCTGTGCCGGCCTTGACTACGCGCACCGCAAGGGCGTTGTGCACCGCGACGTCAAGCCGGGCAACATCATGCGCGGCAACGATCACCGCGTCAAAATCGCGGACTTCGGCATCGCCAAGGCGACCGAGCAGTCGAGCATCACGCAGGTCGGTTCGGTACTCGGCACCGCGGCCTATCTGGCCCCGGAGCAGGGTCGCGGGGACGAGGCCGGCCCCCCGGCCGACATCTATGCGCTCGGCGTCGTCACCTACCAGTTGCTCTCAGGCCGCCTGCCGTTCGAAGGTGCGTCGCTCACCGAGCTGGCGCTCAAGCAGCAGAACGAGCAACCCGCGCCGCTCGACAAGCTCGTCGCCGGCGTGACCCCCGAGCTCGCAGCCGCAGTCGCCGTGGCACTGCGAATCGAGCCGGCGCTGCGCTACCCGACAGCGGTCGAGATGGGCCGAGCGCTCGAGGACGGCGCTAAGGGAATTCCCCCCGGAGCCGGCGCGGCGATCGTGCCGCCGCTGCCTGGGGCCGCAGGGGCGCCAACGACGGTCCTCAGCGGCGGCGAGACGACCCGCATTTCGCCAGCGGTCGCCGCGCGTGCACCGCGCGTTGGCCCTCCCCGTCAGCAGCCCGTTCACGCCCACTCGCCGCAGGGCGAGAGCGCTCGACGCCAGCCCGGAATAGGAAGGCCAAGGACCGACACGAGACGCCTGATCGCGGTCCTTGCCGGAATCGTCGCTGTCGTCGTCGTCGCCGCAGTACTGATCCTCTCGCTCGGCGGCGGTGGCGGCGTCAGTCTGCAGCAGAACTGGTCGAGCAACGCCCCAACCGCGGTCCAGCAGATGCAGTCGCTGGTCGCCAACAACCAGCAGTAGCGTCGCGATCAGTCGCCGCCCGGCGTGGCGCCGGCGCGGAGCGCGGCGGCGACCCGTTCGAGTCCACCGTCGATCACCGCCGATCGCAGATCAGCCATCAGGCTCGATATGAACGTGAGATTGTGCAGCGTGAGCAGCCTGGCGCCGGTCAGCTCGCGCCCGCGTGCGAGGTAGTGCAGGTAGCCGCGCGAGAGCCCTGCGCTGCAAGCCGGGCAGCGACAGCCATCGAGCAGCGGCTCGGGGCTCGCGCGCCAGCGCGGGCGGTCGAGCTCGAGCCGCCAGCGGTTTGCCGGATCAGGGATCAAGGCGACGCCGTGGCGGGCGAGGCGGGTTGGCATCGCGCAGTCGAAGCTGTCGATGCCGAGCTCGACGCCGCGGATCAGATCGTCGACGTCACCGATCCCGAGCAGGTGCCGGGGCCGCTCGGCTGCGACCGCCTCGAGCCCACGCGTGCACCACTCGATGACCTCGTACATCTGCGCCTTCTCGCGTCCCAGCGAGCCGCCGATCGCGACGCCCGCGCAACCGCTCGCGAGCACCGCGCCGAGCGACTGCGCGCGCAGGTCCTCGTAGACGCCGCCCTGCACGATCCCGTAGAAGAGCGAACCGTCGTCGGGCGCATGCTCGGTACGCCAGTTCACGCAGCGCTCGAGCCAGCGGTGCGTGCGCTCGGTTGAGCGCGCCGTGTAGTCGCGCTCGACGTTGAACGGCGTGCACTCGTCGAAGGCGAGCACGATGTCCGAGCCGAGCTGGGCCTGAACCGCCATCGAGGTCTCGGGCGCGATGAAGCGCTCGGAGCCATCGAGGTAGGAGCGGAAGCGCACCCCGTCCTCGTCGATCGCGAGAATCGCCCCGTCGCCGCGGCCCCCGCGACGGCCCTTGATCTCGTCGGCGACCGTGCCGTGACCCAGCGAGAAGACCTGGAAGCCGCCGGAGTCGGTGATGATCGCCCGCGGCCAGCCCATGAAGCGGTGCAGGCCACCAAGCTCTTCGATTAGCTCGCCGCCGGGGCGCAGGAACAGGTGGAAGGCGTTTCCGAGGACGATGTCGTAGCCGAGCTCGACAACCTCCGCCGGTCCTAGGCCGCGCACGCTCGCCGTGCTCGCGAGCGGCACGAAGGCGGGCGTTCGAACATCACCGTGCGCTGTGTGCAAGACCCCCGCCCGCGCAAAGCTGCCGCTATCGCGGGCGATGATGGAGAATGCGGACACCGCGGGATCCTAAGAGACCCACGGCAGATCGCCGCATGGTCCTCGCGAGCTTCCTCAGCGTCACCCAGAACCTGGGCTACCCGGTGCTCATGCTGGTCGTCGCGATCGAGGCTCTTGGCGTGCCGCTACCCGGCGAGACAGCCGTGATCTTCGCTGGGCTCGCTGCCAGTTCAGGCCGCCTCTCGATCGTGCTCGTGATCGTCTGCGCTTCGGCCGCAGCGATCATCGGCGACAACATCGGCTTTCAGATCGGCCGCCGCGGCGGACGCACCCTGCTCGAGCGACCCGGCCGCTTCTACGATGAGCGCCAGCGCGTCCTCGCGGTCGGCGACCCCTTCTTCGAACGCCACGGGCCGAAGGCCGTCTTTTTCGGCCGCTGGATCGCCGGCCTCCGGGTGTGGGCCTCCTGGCTGGCCGGGGCGAGCTCGATGCGCTGGCGCCCATTCCTGCTCTGGAACGCCCTCGGGGGCATAAGCTGGGCGACCAGCGTCTCGCTCGCCGCCTACTTCGGCGGCAAGGCGGTCGAGCACGTGGTCGCCGACATCGGGCTCTATGGCCTGATCGCCGCCGCCGTGCTCATCGCACTGGCCGCGGTGGTCCTCATCCGCCGCCAACGGACGGCGCGCCGCGCTCGGAAGGCCGACGCGCCACCCCCAAACGCCTGAAGCAAAGTCCTTACGACTCGCTCGACGCGTCCTCTCTAGAGCGCCGGCGGGGTGAAGAGGCGCTGCAGGTAGCCGTTCAGCGTTTCCAGCTCGGAGGTGCTGAAACACCCGATGAAGCGCCGGCGCAAGCCGTCGAGATGCGTGGCGCGGGCCGCGTCGAGCTCGGCGCGGCCGGCTTCAGTGATGACGGCGAAGGCGCCGCGCGCGTCGTGCTCGCAACTGCCGCGCGCGACGAGCCCGTCGCGCGCGAGGCGGTCGACGAGCCGGGTGAGGCCGCTCCGGCTGAGCGACGCTGACTCGGCGAGCTCGCACATCCGCAGACGGCCGCCTTCGGCGTTCCCGAGCCGGGCCAGAACCTCATAGGAGCTGAGCGCGATTCCGTGGGAGCGCTCGAGCTCGGCGTCGAGCGCCTTGACGAGCGAGGAGTGGGCGCGCAGGAAACCCCGCCAAGCCGCGAGCTCGACCTCGCTGTACTGCGGCTCCGTGCCACGGAGCCCGATCGCCATGCCGCAAAGGTAGCGGAGGACGTCACCTCAGCGCAGCAGTGACTTGCCCTTCATCTCGTCGGGCTGGGCGATGCCGAGCAACTCCAGTGCGGTGGGGGCGACGTCGGCCAAGACGCCCGCCTCCACGAGCTGCACGTCGCTGGTGGTGACGATCAGCGGCACGGGGTTCAGCGAGTGCGCCGTGTGGGGAGATCCGTTCGGGCTCAACATCTCCTCGGCGTTGCCGTGGTCGGCGGTGACGATGCAGACGCCGCCGCTCTGGTGCACCGCGCTCACGACCAGTCCCAGGCACTCGTCGGCGGTTTCGACCGCGCGCACGGTAGCCGGGATAACGCCGGTGTGCCCGACCATGTCGGCGTTCGCGAAGTTGATGATCGCGAACCGCGGCGAATCTTCCGCCCAGGCGGTGCAGAACGCTGCCGCCGCAGCGGCGGCGCTCATCTCGGGCTTGTAGTCGTAGGTCGGGACATCGCGCGGCGAGGGCACCAGCTCGCGCCGCTCGCCCGGGAGCGGCGACTCCTCGCCACCATTGAAGAAGTAGGTGACATGCGGGTACTTCTCGGTCTCGGCGACGTGCAGTTGGGCAGCGCCGCTCGCGGCGATCACGGCACCGATCGTCGTCGCCGGGCGCTCCGGCCCGAACGCGACCGGATAGGGCCAGCCCTCCTCGTATTCGGTGAGGATTGAGAGATCAGCGACCGGAGCGGCGCCACCGCGGTCGATCGCCACGAAGTCCGGGTCGGCGAGCGCCTGGACGATTTCGCGCATCCGGTCGGGGCGGAAGTTGAAGCAGAACACGCGGTCGCCGGGCGCGATCGGGATACCTTCGCCGATCACTGTCGGCTCGATGAACTCGTCGGTCTCGCCGCGCGCATAGGCCGCACTCACCGCCGCGGTCGCACTGTCGGCCCGATACTCGCCGCGCGCGTGAACGAGCAGGTCATAGGCCTTCTGCGTGCGGTCCCAGCGCTTGTCGCGGTCCATTGCGAAGTAGCGCCCGACGACAGAAGCGATACGGACGCCGCCGCGCTCCTCGAGCGCGGTGAGCGTACGCAAAGCCTCGGTTGGCCCGGTGTCGCGGCCGTCGGTGAAGCAGTGGACGATGACCTCGGCCTCGCCCAGATCGTCCGCCAGTGCGAGGAGTGCCTCGAGATGCTCGACCGAGGAGTGGACGCCGCCATCGGACACGAGGCCCAGGAGATGGACCCGCCCGGGACCTCCGAGGGCCGAGCGCAGGACCGCATTGAGGGCGAGCTCGCCGTCAGCGCATGCATCGTCGATCCGCGTCAGGTCCTGGCGTACGACCGAGCCGGCGCCGAGGTTCAGATGTCCAACCTCCGAGTTGCCCATCTGCCCCTCGGGCAGCCCGACAGCCCGTCCGCAGGTCGTCAGCTGGGTGTGTGGGTAGGTCGCCCACAGGCGGTCGAAGACCAGCGTCGAAGCCAGCTCGACGGCATTGCCCGGACCCGGCGGTGCGAGACCCCAGCCGTCCAGGATCACGAGGCAGACGGACGCCACGGGCGCGCCTGAGCTCATTGCCGCGCCGCGGCGCAGATCGCCGCAAACGACTCGGCCGTCAACGACGCGCCACCGACGAGCGCGCCATCGACGTCGGCCAACGCGAGTAGCTCGACCGCATTCTCGCCACTCACCGAACCGCCATATAGGACGCGGATCCGCTCGGCTTCGGCCGAACGCTCGGCCAGGACCGATCGCACGAAGGCGACCGCTTCCTGAGCTTGCGCGGGCGTCGCGACGCGCCCAGTTCCGATCGCCCAGATCGGCTCATAGGCCACGACCACCTCGGCGTAGCGTTCCGGCTCGACAGCGGCGAAGTCGGACTCGAGCTGCGCCCGCACGTGCGCCTCGGTCTCGCCCGCCAGCCGCTGGGCCTCGGTTTCGCCAACGCAGAGGATCGGCGTCAGACCGGCAGTCAGCGCCGCTGGCAGCTTGCGCGCGAGCGCCGCGTCGGTCTCGCCGAAGAACGCCCGGCGCTCCGAATGTCCGAGGATCACCCCGCTCACACCAAGATCGAGCAACATGGCGGCCGACACCTCGCCCGTGAACGCGCCGTGGTCGGCCTCGTGCATGTTCTGCGCGAACACAGCCACGCGCGAACCGCGCGCGCTGTCGACCATTGGCGCGAGCGCCGTGAAGGGCGGACAGACCGCGATCTCGACGCTCTCAAGGCTCGCGACACGGGGCAAGAGCGCCTGGATCAGCGCCTCGGCCTCGCCGACCGTCTTGTGCATCTTCCAGTTGCCGGCGATCAGCGGTACGCGACTCACGCCAGCCCTCAGCGAAGCGCCGCGACGCCCGGCAGCGTGCGCCCCTCGAGCAACTCGAGCGTCGCGCCGCCGCCGGTCGAGAGGTGCGTCACCTGGTCCGCGAGACCGAACTGCGTCAGGGCTGCGGCCGAGTCGCCGCCCCCGACGACCGTCGTGCCGTTCGCGCGCGCAACCGCTTCGGCAACGGCGCGCGTGCCCGCGGCGAACGCCTCGAACTCGAAAACGCCCATCGGCCCGTTCCAGAAGATCGTCGCGCCCTCCGCGATCAGCTTGCTGTAGGTCTCGGCACTGCGCGGACCGATGTCGAGGCCCATCCAGCCGTCGGGCACATCGACGCCGTCGAGATCGCGCCGCGGCGCGTCAGCTGCGTAGCGCTCGGCGAGGCCAAGGTCCTGCGGCAGTACGAGCTCGGCGCGCGCGCTGGCAGCCCCCTCGAGGGCCTCGCGCGCGGGCTCGAGTCCCTCGGCCTCGCACATTGAGGCGCCGACGCCATGGCCCTCGACGGCGAAGAACGGGAAGCACATCGCGCCGCCGATCAGGACCGTGTCGGCGATCTCGAGGAAGCGCTCGATCACGGCGATCTTGTCGGTCACCTTGGCGCCGCCGAGCACGGCGACGAGTGGCCGCGCCGGGTCGGCGAGGATCGCACTCAGCTGGGCGACCTCGCGCTCGAGCAGCAGGCCGGCCGCCGCGTCCTTGACGTGGTAGGTGATCCCCTCGGTCGAGGAATGAGCGCGGTGGGCCGAGCCGAACGCGTCGTTGACGTAGATGTCACAGAGCTCGGCCAGCGCCTTCGCGAGATCCGGGTCGTTCTTCGTCTCACCCGCCTCGAAGCGGATGTTCTCTAGCAGCGCGATCTGTCCCGGCTCGAGCGCGTCGACGGCCGCTCGCGCGCTCTCCCCCACCCCATCGGCGATAAACAGCACGTCCGTGCCGGTCAGCTCGCCCAGGCGCTCGGCGACCGGACGCAGCGAGAGTGCCGCGTCGGCACCCTTCGGGCGGCCGAGGTGCGAGACGAGGACGATTCGCGCCCCGCGCGCCCGGAGCTCCTCGATCGTCGGCAGCGCGGCACGGATCCGCGTGTCGTCGGTGATCTTGCCGTCGCGCAACGGGACGTTGAAGTCGACGCGGACGAGGACGCGCTTGCCTTGCGCGTCGAGGTCAGCGAGCGACCTCACAGCCGGAGCGCAACGTCGACGACGCGGTTGGAGTAGCCCCACTCGTTGTCATACCAGGCGACGGTCTTCACTAGCGTGCCGTCGATCACGTTCGTCAGCGGGCCATCGATGATCGACGAGAAAGCGTTGCCGACGATGTCACTCGAGACGATCGGGTCCTCGGTGTAGGCGAGGATGCCCGCGAGGTCGCTCTTATCGGCGCGCTCGCGCAGGGCGTTGTTGATCTCCTCGACGGTCGTCTCGCGCGAAGCCTCGAAGGTCAGGTCAACGAGCGAACCGACCGGCACCGGGGCCCGCACGGCAAAGCCGGTGAGCTTGCCGGCAAGCTCCGGCAGGACCAACCCAACCGCCTTGGCGGCGCCGCTCGAGGCGGGCACTAGGTTGATCGCGGCCGCCCGCGCGCGCCGGAGGTCCTGGTGCGGCAGGTCCTGGAGGCGCTGGTCAGCCGTGTAAGCGTGGATCGTCGTCATCAGACCGTGGCGGATGCCGACCGTCTCGTGCAGGATCTTCGCCATCGGGGCAAGGCAGTTCGTCGTGCAGGACGCGTTCGAGACGATGTGATGCTCGTCGGGGTTGTAGCGGTCGAAGTTGACGCCGAGCACGACGGTGAGATCCTCGCCGGTCGCGGGCGCCGAGATCAGGACCTTGCGCGCACCGCCGTCGAGGTGCTTGGAGGCGCCCTCGCGCGAGGTGAAGATCCCAGTCGACTCGATCACGACGTCGACGCCGAGATCGCCCCACTTGATCGCCGCAGGGTCGCGCTCAGCAAGCACCTTGATCTCTTCGCCGTCGACCACAAGCAGATCGCCGCTCACCTCGACCTCTCCCGGGTAGCGCCCGAAGAGCGAGTCGTAGCGGAGCAGATGGGCGATCGTCTCCACGTCCATCAGGTCGTTCAGCGCTACCCATTCGATATCTGCGCCGGACTGCTTGGCCGCGCGGAACACTCCGCGGCCGATCCGGCCGAAGCCGTTTATGCCTACCCGTACGGGCATCTAAGCGTTCTCCTGCTTGTTGTGGGCCGACTGGTTGGGGACTGCGAGCCGGTAGCGGCCCCGTGCGGGCCGACAGGCTATCAGCGCTTTTGCGATTGGGCGCGATCCCCGATCCGCGCCGTAGCGGCGTGCGTTACTCGCCCGCCTCAGCGCTCGCGAGCGGGCTTCGCGACATCGCGGTGGCTGACCTGAACTAGCAGGTCATCGCTCTGAGCGTAGCGCAGCGCGAGATGCTCGGCCACGGCGACCGAGCGGTGGCGCCCACCGGTGCAGCCGATCGCGACGAGCAGGTGCGACTTACCCTCGAGCACGTACTGGCCGAGGAGGAAATCGAGCAGCGGCTCGAGCAGCGCGTAGAGCTCGCTCAATCTGCCGTCGCGATCGATGAATTCGACCACGCCGCCATCGGAGCCGGTCAGCGGCCGCAGGTCGGACTCGTAGTGGGGGTTGGCGAGAAAGCGCACGTCGAACAGCAGGTCTGCGTCGAGCAGCGGACCGTGCTTGAAGCCAAAGCTCGCGAATGTGACGGCGAGCTTCGTCGCCGTCTGTTGACCGAGGAACTCGTCGACGATCGCGATCCGCAGCGCCGTCGAGGAGAGGCCCGTGGTGTCGATTACGACGTCGGCACGCCCCTTCAAGGCCTCGAGCTGCTCGCGCTCGGCAGCGATGCCTTCGGCGACAGATCCTTCCGGGGCCAGCGGGTGTCGGCGGCGGGTCTCCTGGTAGCGGTTCAGCAGCGTCTGGTCGTCGGCGTCCAAGAACAGCACGCGATGGCGCAAGCCCAACCGGTCCAGATCGTCGAGCACCGTCTGGAGCGCGTCGAAATACTCACCACCGCGGGCGTCCGAGACGACCGCGGCGCGCGCGACCTTCGATCCGGCGTGCACGAACAGCTCGATCAGGCTGCCGATCATGCGCGGCGGGAGGTTGTCGACGCAGAAGTAGCCCGCGTCCTCGAACACGTTCATCGCGTTTGACTTCCCGGCGCCGGAGAGCCCGGTGATGATCACGAGGTCCTGCAGCGAGGACTCGACGTCGACCCCTGGCTGGCGCTCGGTGTCAGCAGCGTCGACAGGCGAAGCTGGCATCACCCGTATCGTCGCACACGACCCACACGCACCCGCGGGCTCTCATTCGCGCGAGCCAAGACGGTGGAGGTGGGAGTGCAGCTCGCGACCCACCTTCGCCGGAAGGCCGGGCACCGATTGGAGCTGCTCAGCACTCGCCGCGAGCACCTGCTCCGGCGAGCCGAAGTGGCTGATCAGCGCGCGTTTGCGAGCCGGACCGACGCCGGGAATCTCGTCGAGCAACGAAGTGGTCATCGCGCGGTCGCGCCGAGCACGGTGATGGGTTATGGCGAAGCGGTGCGCCTCATCGCGGATGCGCTGCAGCAGCTGCAGCTCGGGTGTGTCGTGGGCGAGCACGAGCGGATCGCGCGCCCCGGGCAGGAAAACCTCCTCGAGGCGCTTGGCGAGCGCGATCACCGCGACGCCCCGCTCGCGTGCTGCCCCCAGCACGGCAAGCCCGGCCGTGAGCTGGCCCTTGCCGCCGTCGATCACGATCAGGTTCGGCAGCGAGGCAAAGCTGCGGTCGTAGCCGACATCGTGTGGCGAGGTGTCCACCTGACGCTCCCACGCCGCCATCCGCCGCTCCAAGACCTCGGCCATCGCCGCAAAGTCATCCGGTCCGTCGATCGTGCGAATGCGAAAGCGCCGGTAGTCCGAGCGCCGTGGCGCACCCGCCTCGAACACGACCATCGAGGCGACGGTGTGCGTGCCCTGCAGGTTCGAGATGTCGAAGCACTCGATGCGGATCGGCACCGCGTCGAGTGCGAGCGCCGCGCGCAAGCCCTCGAGCGCCGCGGCGCGGTGCTCGCGACGACGTTCGGCCTTGAGTTGATCCTCCTCGAGCGCGAGCTGGGCGTTGCGCTGGGCGAGCTCGAGAATGCGACGCTTGTCGCCGCGCTCGGCGGCGCGAACCTCGACCGGCCCGTCGCGACGCGCTGATAGAGCCTTGACCACCGCGGGCGACACACCGACCTCCACCAAAATCTGAGCCGGAACCGCAGCAGCGGTGTCGTAGTACTGCAGCAGGAACTCCTCGACGACCTCCTCGTGGGGTCGCTCGCCCTCGTTGGCGAGATAGAAAGATTGACGGTCCGAGAGCACGCCGTCGCGGACCTGGAAGACCTGAGCGTTGGCGTCTGCCCCGGCGAGCGCGATGGCGATCGCGTCGAGGGTGCCGACAGCGGCGTTGGCTACGCGCTGGCGCTCGAGCAGGGAGCGCACCGCAGCGAGGCGGTTGCGTTCGACGGCAGCCTGCTCGAATGCCTGTGCCGCCGACGCCGCGTGCATGCGCGCCTCGAGCTCGCGTTCGATGTCCTTGTAGTGCCCGCCGAGGAAGTCCGCGACACCCTCGATACCGGCTCGATACTCCTCGCGCGAGACGTAGCCGACACACGGTGCTGCGCAGCGTTTGATGTGGTAATCGAGGCACGGTGAGCCCGACCGGCGTCCCGGCTGCGCTCCGGTGCATGAGCGCACGAGGAAGACGCGACTGAGAACCTCGAGCGTGTCGCGCACGCGCTTCGCGTTGGAATAGGGACCGAAGTAGAGGCGGTCGCGGCGATGGCGCTCGCGGGTGAAGTAGACACGCGGAAAGTCCTCGTCGAGCGAGACCGCGATGAACGGGTATGACTTGTCGTCGCGCAGCCGGATGTTGAAGCGCGGGCGGTACTGCTTGATGAACGACTGCTCGGCGAGCAGTGCCTCGGTCTCGGTTGCGAAGACGATCGATTCGATGCCCGCGATTTCCGCCAGCATCGCGTCGTGCCCGAGCGCTCCCCTGCCGGCCGAGCTGAAGTGCGAGGCGACGCGCTTGCGCACCGAAACCGCCTTGCCGACGTAGATCACGCGCCCGTCGGCGTCGCGGAACAGATAGACGCCGGGCTGGTCGGGCAGCTCGCGCCGCTGCTCGTCCAGATCACTCATCAGCTTGCCGTCTTCGGGGCGCGCGGATGCGGCGCACGTGGCTGGCGCAGCAGGCTCAGTAGCTGCGCCAAGCTTGGAAGACCTTGAGCAGAGCGCCGGCGCAGACTGCGAGTGCGGCGAGCTCGATCAGCGAGCCGGTGGTGGTGTTGAACTCCTGCGCGGCCGCAAGCGCTACGACGATGCCTGCGATCGCCGCGTAGAGGATTCCCCGATCGAGGTCGCCAAGCCCGTAGACGTCGACCCGGTGGTCGCGGTATAGGCGCCCGACGAAGTAGGCGACGAGCGCTGCCAGTGCCAGCGAGAGCACCGCCGAGAACAGGTCGGCCACCGTCCCGCCACCGGGGATCGCCGTGATCGCGAGCGCGATCAGCAGGAGAATGGCGACGTTGCGCGCGTGCTTCACAAGACAAATTTAGAGCAGAGCCTCGAGCTGCGCGTACGCCGCCTCGACCGCGCGCGTCGCCGCGGTGTGGCGCGCCTCGCTCTTTGCGGCCTCGTATTTGGTCGCCCAGGCGGCTGGATCGGAGAGCTCGGCCTCGACCACGGCGAGCGCGGCCTCGGCGGCCTCGACCGCCTGGGTTGCAAGCGCCTCACGCTTGAGGTGGTTCTTCGACTCGACTGCCACCGGCGGGCGCTTTGCCGACCCACGCTTGGCGGGCTGACGCTTGGCAGCGGCCGCCGCGGTGGGCGTCGGTGAGGGCGAGCGCGGCGGCGTGAGCGGTGCGGCGGCCCCTCGATCGCCGCCGGCTAGCCTTCGCTCCTCGCGCAGGCGCACGTACTCCGGCCAGCCACCGGTGTAGCTGCGCAGACGGCGCTCCTCGAGCGCCACGGTCCGCGTGCCGACGGCGTCGAGCAATGCGCGGTCGTGGGAGACGAGGATCAGCGAGCCCTTGAACGAGCGCAGCGCGTCCTCGAGCGCCTCGCGCGACTCCAGATCGAGGTGGTTGGTCGGCTCGTCGAGGACCAGTACGTTGGCAGCGCCGCTGACCAGCACGGCGAGCGACAGCCGCCGGCGCTCGCCGCCCGACAGAGCCGCGAGAGGCTTCTCCGCCTGCTCGCCACTGAAGAGGAACTGGCCGAGCAGTGCGCGCGCCTTGCCGGGCGTGAGCCCTGTGGCACGCCCGACGGCTTGGAGCACCGTGCCCTCGTTGCCGAGCTCCTCGGCGTGCTGGCTGAGGTAGCCGATCCTCACGTTGTGGCCGCGGTTCAGCTTGCCCGCAGGGAGTGCCCGCGTGCCGGTGAGGGTCTCGATCAGCGTCGTCTTGCCGGCACCGTTGCGGCCGACGAGCGAGATGTGCTCGCCGCGTTCGAGCCATAGCTCGCCGTGCTCGACCAAGGTGATCGGGGGCGCCCCCACCTCGATCCGTGCGTCCTCGAGCGCAAACACGACCCGCCCGCTGCGCTCGACGCCGCCGAACTCGAAGGACAGCGCGGCGCCGTCCGTCGGCCCGCGACCGACCCGCTCGATCTTGTCGAGCTGCTTCTTGCGTGACTGGGCCTGACGCGCGCGGGTACCGGCGCTCCAGCGCTCGACGAAGCGCTCGAGGCGGGCAATCTCGGCCTGCTGGCGCTCGATCGAGCGCCCCAACGCCAACTCGCGCGCCGCCTGCTCCTTGCGCCAGGCGTGCCAGCTGCCCGCGAAGAAACGTCCGCGACCAGCCTCGAGCTCGAGCACCGCCGTGCCGACGGTCTCGAGAAACCAGCGATCGTGGGCAACAAGCACGATCGCGCCGGGGAACGAGACCAGCGTCTGCTCGAGCCACTCGAGCGACTCGACATCGAGATGGTTGGTCGGCTCGTCGAGCAGCAGCAAGTCGGGTCGCGTCGCAAGTGCCCGGGCGAGCGAAGCGCGCGTCAGCTCGCCGCCGGAGAGCGTCGCGAGGCTGCGCTCGCGATCCGCGTCGGCGAAGCCGAGCCCCCGGGCCACCTCCCACGCCCGGTTGCGCCAGAGATAGCCGCCGTGGTGCTCGAGGTCCGCTTGAGCCGCTGCGTAGCGCTCGAGCGTTGCGTGATCGCTTGAACCAGCCGCCATCGCGGTCTCCAGCTTGGCGAGCCGCGCCTCGATCGCGAGCTCGGTGACGCACCCGGAGAGCAGATACTCGGCGAGCGTGCGACCACGCTCCCGTGGTGGTCGCTGATCGTGCAGCACCGTCCGCGTGCCCTTGGCGAACGAGAGCTCGCCGCCGTCCAGCGAGTCCTCGCCGGCGAGCATCCGTAGCAGCGTCGTCTTCCCGGCCCCGTTACGCCCGGCGACGGTCATGCGCTCGCGCCGTTCGAGCTTGAACGAGATCCCGCGCAGGAGCGGCTCGCCGGCGATGTCCTTGGCGAGGTTGGATGCGATGCAAACAGCCATCCCATGATGGTATGCGCCGGCCGTTTGCTCCTATACGATGCACGCCATGCGACGGCTCATCCTGCTCACCGTGGCGAACCTGATTGCGTTTGCGCTGGTCGCGCCAGTCGCCCTGGCGGGGGTCGCCGGGGAGGGCCTGCTGGGCGAGACAAGCGACACACAGGTCACCGACGCCGGCTTCGTCCTGATCCTCTTCTTCCCGATCTTCGTCGGGCTCGCAAGCCTGCTGCAACACCACCTGGAGAAGCGCAAGCACGCGCGCGATGACGCTCGCAAGGCACGCACGCAGAGCCCCGACTGGCGCGGCGGCTGGTAGCTAACGTCGGGCGATGGCGACGGCGCCCGCCGGGCCCGACCGCCACGCCACGTGGAGAGCTCGCCGGCCCTAGCTCTGGCTGAGCGCTCCGAGGCCGCGAGGAACTCTCGGCGAGTAGTACCGCGGTCCAGGCCGGTTGGTGGCGCTCGATGGTTGCGCCGAGCGCCCACGTGGGCGAAGGTGGACGGGTGAGCGGACCGGGGGTCGACACCGAGCAAGGCCGCCCGTCGACGGCGGCGGTGTGGTCCGCGCTGGTGGTTGTCTACGTGGCGTGGGGCTCAACCTACGTCGCGATCAGGGTCATGGACGAGACGATCCCGCCGCTGATCGGCGCCGGGGTCCGCTACCTCGTCGCCGGGGTCGCGATGGCTGCCTTTCTGTGGGTTCGCCGCGGCACGGCTCCGCGCGTGCGTCCACGCGAGCTTGCCTCGGTGGCGCTCGTCGGCGTCCTGTTGCTCGTCGGGGGCAACGGATTTATCACCTACGCCGAGCGTCACGTCCCGGCCGGCCTCGCGGCGCTACTCGTCGCGTCGGTGCCGCTCTGGCTGCTCCTGATCCGCATCATCACGCGCGACCGGCCTCCACGCGCCACGCTGATCGGCCTCTGCGTCGGGTTCCTCGGCGTGACTTTGCTCGTGGCGCGCCATGGAGGAGGACATCAACACGTCAGCGTGCCCCAGCTGCTGATCGTGCTCGGCGCGGCGCTTTCGTGGGCACTCGGCTCCTGGGCTTCGGGCCGGCTGCCGATGCCGAGCGACGTCGCAGCGTCGACGGCGTTCGAATTGCTGATCGGCGGAGCGGTGCTGGCCCTGTTGGGGCCGCTGCTCGGCGAGCGTTGGAGCACGCTCGTCGTGCACGCCTCGGCACGATCGCTGCTGGCCGTGGCCTATCTCGTGCTGGTTGGCTCGGTGCTCGCCTTCACGGCCTACGTTTGGCTGCTCCAACACGCGCCGATCTCACAGGTCTCGACATACGCCTACGTCAACCCGATCGTGGCGGTGCTCCTCGGCGCGCTCGTCCTCGACGAGCAGGTGACCCTCACGACGATCATCGGCGGCGGGATCATCGTGCTCGCGGTCGCGCTCGTCATGCGCGCCGAGGCGCGAGCGGGCACGAGCACCTAGGCGCCGTCAAGCGCCGCGGGCGGCGGGACGCTCAGCGCGCGACGCTGGCCCAGAACTGGCGCAGCAGCGCCCCAGCCCGATCTTGGCATTATTGGCCGCCATGGCGTCCACGGAGACGGCGATCGAGGTCAGCGATCTGCGCAAAAGCTACGGCGATCTCGAGGCGGTGCGGGGCATCGAGTTCCGCGTCCAGCGCGGCGAGATCTACGGCCTGCTCGGCCCAAACGGCGCCGGCAAAACAAGCACGGTCGAGATTCTCGAGGGCTACCGTCAGCGCACCTCGGGAACGGTCAGCGTGCTCGGCTTCGACCCCAACCAGCGCCCGCGTGAGCTGCGCGCGCGCGTCGGCATCGTGCTCCAGAGCAGCGGCATCTACAGCCACGTGAAGGTCGCCGAGGTACTCGCCCACTTCGCCCAGTTCTATCCACACCCGCGCGACGTCAACGAGGTCATCCAGCTCACAGGGCTCACCGAGAAGCGCGACGAGCGCACTCGGCACCTCTCGGGTGGGCAGCGTCGCCGACTCGACTTGGCCCTCGCGCTGATCGGCGATCCGGAGCTGATCTTCCTCGATGAGCCGACGACGGGCTTTGACCCCGCCGCCCGCCGCAGCGCCTGGCAGACGATCCGCTCGTTACGCGACCTCGGCAAGACCGTATTGCTCACCACCCACTACCTCGATGAGGCCCAGGCGCTTGCTGACCGTGTCGCGATCATCAAAGGCGGGCGGATCCTCGCCGAGGGTTCGCCGGCGGAGCTTGGTGTCGGCGGCGGCTCGCGCTATCGCGTCGCCTACGCCAACGGTGACGGCGAGGCGGTCGTCGTCGAGACCGACAACCCGACGACGCTGCTCCACGAGCTGACCGGCGCCGCGCTCGGTCGCGGCGAGGAGCTGCGGTCACTGTCGGTCACGCGCCCGAGCCTCGAGGACGTCTACTTGGAGCTCACCGCCGATGCCTAGCACGGTGGGATTGCTCTGGCGGCAGTACCGCTTTGAGCGGCACCTCTTCTGGCGCAACCCGAGCGCCGCGTTTTTCAACTTCCTGTTGCCGCTGATTTTCCTCGCCCTGTTCGGCGCGATCGTCTACCACCACCAGGGCGAGCTCGATGTGATCGTTCCCGGCATCGCCGGCATGAGTGTGATGTCGACGACCTTCACGGCGCTCGCCTACAACCTCACCTTCCTGCGCGAGCAGGGCGTGCTCAAACGGATCCGCGGCACGCCGCTGCCGAGCGGGGTCTACCTCGGCGGGCTCGCGCTCAACGCCGTGACGAACACCGCGATCCAGATCGCCATCGTCGTGCTGGCCGGACGGCTGATCTTCAATCTTGGTTGGCCGCCCCAGCCGATCACGCTCGTCGTCTTCGTGCTCGCGGGAGTCGCCAGCTTTGCGCTGCTCGGCGTCGCGCTATCGCATGCGATCCCGAACTTCGAATCGGCCCCGGCTGTCATCAACGGCGTGTTCGTACCGGTGATTCTCGTGTCCGGTGTGTTCTTCGATGTCAAGCATGTGCCTGGGTTCCTGCGCGACATCGCTCAGGCGCTTCCGCTCGAGCCGCTGATCAACGGGCTCGGGGGTGGGCTGGTGGCCGCCCGCGGCGATTTGAGTCATCACCTCACGGCGCTCGCCGTAATCGGCGTCTGGGGCCTCGTCGGTGTGGTGCTCGCGATCCGCGGGTTCTCCTGGGAGGCCCACCGCAACTAGCCCCGCGGTGCCATCCGCCTTCGCCGGACGCGGAGACGCGCGCCGCGAGCCTCAGACGACGATCCGCAGCGCGAGCGCGTGCGGGCAGCCTGCGTCGAGCAGCCGCCGCACGACATCGAGCTCGACGTGCTGGCCGGCATCTCGCGTCGCCGCAAGCATCAGCGCCTGCGTCGTGTCGAAACCGAGTTCGATGAAGGCCTGCGCCCGCGCCTGCTCACTCGCCGTCGCTGTGGCTGGAGTTATCTGCATCGCTACCTCGCATGCTTGGATTTCGACCGCCCACATCAGACCAGCGCAGCCGGACGGAATAGGCGCGCGTCGAGCTGCCCGGGCCGCGCGCGGGCGCCGGCTCTATGCTCCGCGGAGCGATGAGGACGACCATCCCGCTCGAGGAGGTTCATTGGGATCTGCGTGATCTCCTCGACGGCGGCGGGGCGGAGCAGGTCGAAGTGCTGCTGGACGACGCGATCGCGCGGGGCAAGCGCTTTGCTGAGCGCTACCGCGGCGCTCTGGCGGAAATCGATGCACCGGGCCTCCGGGATGCCATGGAGGAGCTCGCCGCGATCCACGATCTGGTGGGACGCGCCAGCTCCTACGCCGGCCTTAGCTTCTCGACCGACACCGCGGACCCCGAGCGCGGCGCGCTGCTCCAACGAGTGCAGGAACGGGCCACGGAACTCGGGACGTTGCTGGTGTTTTTCGAACTCGAATGGGCCGCGCTCGACGACGTGCGGGCGGAGCAGCTGCTCGCCGGTGACGGACTTGACTTCGCCCGCCACCATTTGCGCGTCGCACGCCGCTACAGACCGCACCTGCTCAGCGAGCCCGAGGAGCGGATCCTCAACGAGAAGGCGCTCACAGCGCACGCCGCGTGGACACGCCTGTTTGAGGAGCAGACCGCGGCGATCGAGGTCGAGCTCGAGGAGACGGTGACTCTCGACGCCGCACTCAGCCGTCTCGCAGCACCGTCGCGCGAGGTTCGCCGCGCAACCGCCGAGGCGGTGACGCAGGCGCTCGAGCCGGGGCTTCGGACGCGCGCGTTCGTGTTCAACTCGCTGCTCGTGGACAAGATGACCGACGATCGCCTGCGCTCCTTCCCCCATTGGCTGGCGGCGCGTAACCTCGACAACGAGGCCAGCGACGAGTCGGTTGCGGCGCTGATCGCGGCTGTGCGTGGACGCTACGAGCTGCCGCGGCGCTGGTACCGCGTCAAGGCGAAACTGCTCGGCATCGATCGCCTGGCCGACTACGACCGCATGGCGCCGCTCGCCAGCGAGGATGTCGCGGTGGAGTGGTCGCAGGCGCGCGAGCTCGTTCTCGGGGCTTACAACGCCTTCTCGCCGACCCTCGGCGATCTCGCCGGCCGCTTCTTTGACGAGCGCTGGATCGACGCGCCGCCCGGGCCCCGCAAGCGCGGTGGTGGTTTCTGCGCCTCGACGGTGCCCTCGGTGCACCCCTACGTGCTGCTCAATTACACGAGCCGTCCACGCGATGTGCTCGTCCTCGCGCACGAGCTCGGCCACGGCGTGCACGCCGCGCTCGCCGCCAAGCAGGGCATCTTCCAACAGAGCACGCCGCTGACCCTCGCTGAGACCGCATCGGTGTTCGGTGAAGCCTTGACCTTTGCGGCGCTGCTCGAGTCCTCGCCGACGCCGCGCGCCCGCCTCGAGTTGCTCGCTTCGAACATCGAGGACGCGATCGCGACGGTCTTCCGCCAGGTCGCGATGAACGGCTTCGAGCAGCTTGTCCACACCGAGCGACGGGAACAGGGTGAGCTGTCGGTGGAGCGCTTCGGTGAGCTGTGGACGGCGAGCCAGGAGGAGTTGCTCGGCGACGCCGTCGAGGTGACGGCCGGGTATCGCAGCTGGTGGTCATACATCCCGCACTTCATCGCAACCCCTGGCTACGTCTACGCCTACGCCTACGGCCAGCTGCTCGCGCTGTCGGTCTATGAGCGCTATCTCGAGGAGGGCCCGCGCTTCGAAGAACGCTACGTCGAGCTGCTGTCAAGCGGCGGCTCGCGCAGTCCCGAGGAGCTTGGTGAGATCGTCGGCATCGACCTGCGCGACGCCGACTTTTGGGAGCGCGGCCTCGATCTCGTCGAGCGCCGGCTGGTCGAGGCGGAGGAGGCTGCAGCGCAGGTGTAGGGCGTAGCATTGGTCGTTGACTGCGCAACTGTCCTTGGGAGGTGGCAATGCGACGCTCGATCCGATTCGCCTGCACCGCCGCTGCGGCCACCCTTCTGCTAGGTAGCGCCGCAAGCGCGCAAGTCGCAAGCGCGCAAGTAACCCCAGTGAAAGACACCTCGGGACCGCTCAGCGCGAGCATGGTGCCAAGCACGCACCACCCGAAGGTCAACGCAAAATGGCCCCTGAAGGTGACCGCGACGCTTCACGGTAAGCCGGCGCACGCAACCGCCGTCTACGAATTCCTCTTTGGCGGAAGCGTTGTCAGCACGCAATATGTGCACAGCAACAAGCACTTCAGCTTCACCGGCCACTTCAGTGACGATCTCGTATTCCCGCCGGCCTCGGAAGGTGAGCCGCTGACACTCAGCGTGGTCATCGCCGCCGACGGGCACAAGGTAAGCCTCGAATGGACAATCACCTCAGTCAGCTGAAGCGACCCCGCGAGGCGGCACGGCGCGAGGGCGCCAGCGTACGCACGCCGCCAGCCGGCGCCGAAGTTCGCGTCGAGCACGCCAGCCGACGCTACGGATCCGTGGACGCGCTCGTCGATGCGAGTCTTCACGCGAGTCCCGGCGAGATGCTCGCGATCACCGGGCGCTCGGGCTCCGGCAAAAGCACACTGCTTCACCTCATCGGCGGCCTCGACCAGCCCACAAGCGGACGCGTGCTGGTGGACGGGCGCGAGATCTGGCGCGAGCCGGGGAGCGCGCGCCATCGCCGCGAGCTCGTCGGATTCGTCTTTCAACAGCACTTCCTGCTGACCGACCTGGTCGCCCGCGCGAACGTCGAGGTGGCGCTGCTCGGCAGTGGCATGCGGCGCACTGAGCGTCGCAGCCGAGCGCTCGAGCTGCTCGACGAGGTCGGGCTGGCTGACCGAGCCGAGCACCTCCCGGAGGAGCTCTCAGGGGGCGAGCGCCAGCGCGTGGCGTTGGCCCGCGCGCTGGCCAACGAGCCACGCCTGCTGCTGGCCGACGAACCAACGGGGGCCGTCGACTCGGGCACCTCCCAGCTGATCCTCGACCTGCTTGCCGAACTTCGCGAACGACGCGGTATGACGCTTGTCATCGTCAGCTACGACGCGCAGGTCGGCATACGCGCCGACCGCATGCTGACCGTGATCGACGGACGCGTCGCCGATCCGGACTGACGGCCGCCGGGCCGGCGCTACGCGCGGGCGAGGCCCTTGAGCGGAGGCATCCGTGTCACCCGCCAAGCGGGATAGACGCCGCCGAGCACGCCGATCGAGACACCGACCAGCAAGCCGCGGCCGAGCCCCCAGGCGGTGATCGAGGGTGATACGAAGGCCTGAACGCCGATCGCATCGACGAGCAGCTGGCTCCCAATCACGCCGAGTAAGAGGCCGAGCGCTGCGCCGAGCAAGCTCACCCCGATCCCCTCGCCGACGACAAGGGTCGCCACCCGCGGCGCGCTCCAGCCAATCGTGCTGAGCAGCGCAAACTCGCCTTGACGCTCGAGCACCGCCATCGCCATCGTGTTGGTGACGCTGATCGCACCGACGATCAGCGCGACGATGATGATGACGAGCGTCGCGTTGTGGATCAGAACCTCATTCGCGCCCGCGCGCGCGGCCTCGCCGGCGTCAGCGATCACCAGCGTCCCCGGCAGCTCCTTTTGGATCGAGCGCGTTGCCCGCGCAGAGCCGACGCCCGACGCCAGCTCGACCGCCACGGTCGTTTCCTCGCCTTGACGACCGCTGAGTTGCTGGGCGGTGCTGAGCGGCAGGACGGCCCCCAGGTCCTCGAAGAGGATCCCCGAGTGATAGACGCCCGCTATCGAAAATCGATGACCATCAACCTCGAGCACTTTCCCCGGCCCAAGCTTGAGCTGCGCGGCGAGGCGATCGCCGATCATCACCTGCTTGCCGCTGCCCGGCTGGCCGGCGACCACCACCAGACGCTTCGAAAAGAAGCCGTCCGGGTCGGCACCGAAGACGATCGACGAGGTCGAAGACTTCACGCCGCCGACGATCAGCAGCAACGGCGTGGCCGCCGCGACGTCCGAATTGCGCTCCAGGCGGCCGACGACCGAGATCGGCAGCAGCGAAGCGGTCGGGTCCTCAACGCCGGCCTGAAACACGCCAAGGTCGGACCCGCCGAGGTGAACGAAGCCAGCCGCCGTCTGTGTCAGTCCGGTGCTCAGCGCGAGTAGCGCGACGATCGTTGCCACGCCGACCGCAACCCCGAACGCGGTGAGGATCGTGCGCCCACGGCGGCGCGAGAGGTTGGTGACGATCAGGCCGAGCATTGTTCCGCCGGCGAGGCCAAGCGCTACCCCGCCCAAGCGCCGCCTAGCGCGATCATATCCGCGCCGTTCTCAGCCGTCCGCCCTATCGCGCACCGCGAGCGCCGCATCCACACTTCGCGCCACCCCCGCCGCCAGCGCATGGGCATGCAGTTCAGCGAGCGCCACCCACCGGCAGGGCAACTCGGCGGGGCGCCGGCGAGGGGGCGGATCGGCCAGCAGGAAGGGCGTCAGCGTGACGCCCGCCGGCGTCTGAATCGGCTCGCCGAGCGCGACGAGCGAGCCCGCCGACACGACTATCCCGGTCTCTTCGGCCAGCTCGCGTGCGGCAGCCGTGCGCGCTGACTCGCCACGCTCGAGCTTGCCACCGGGGAGCGCAAGCGCCCCCGCGAGCCCCTCCGCCAGCAACAGCACACAGTCGCCGCGGAGCGCGACAACGGTCGCCACCTCGCTGCCCTTAGTGGCCACGCGCGGAGCCTAGCGAGGCGACACGCCCGCTGTCCTTTGCACAGCCACCTGCAGCGCCCAGCGGCCAAGACGGCTAGCCTCGGAAGAGAGCGGCCGCACAATCTCGCCGCTTTGCCGCTCCGATCTGCCCCCCGACGCGTTACGGGTGATGAGACGTGAGACGCATTTGCACGACCAAAGCCACGACGACATGGCGCCGCCGCTATCTCCGCCTCGCCCGCGTGTTGGCACTGGGCGCGGCGCTGGGCGCGGCCACAGCCAGCGCCGCTAGCGCCGCGGCGCCGCTGTCGTGGAGCGCGTCGCAGTCAGCCGGCGTCAGCGCGCCGAGTGGGGTTTCGTGCCCGTCCTTTGGCCTCTGCGTCACCGTCGGTTCCGAGAGCGCCTCGGTCGACACCTCGCCCTCGGGCGGCGGCAGCTGGTCGGCTCCTGCGCCAACTGGCGCCGCCCATGCGCTGAACGCGGTTTCCTGCCCGACGACGACGCTCTGCGTGGCCGTCGGCGACGACGGAGACGTCGCGACAACCGCTACCCCGGCCAGCGGCGGCTGGACCGCGACCGCGGTTAGCGTCGACACCGACAATCTCACGAGCGTGTCGTGCCCGACGACGACGTTCTGTCTCGCGGTCGACGCCGATGGTGGCGGCATCTCCACACTCAACCCCGGAGTGGGAGCCGTGTGGACACACATCGCGATCGACACAGGCGTCGACCTCACCGGCGTCTCCTGCACATCCAACTCCTTCTGCGCCGCGGTCGATTCCACCGGCCGGCTATTCATCACCACAACGCCGACGACTGCGACATGGCCGCACCAAACGATCGACTCAGGCGAACCGCTCACCGCCATCTCCTGCGCCAGCGGCGGGCCCTGTGTCGCTGTCGGCAAGGACGCCGACGGGAACGGCGCGGCTTGGGCCAGTGGCGACCCGAGCGCCTCGGCGCCGACCTGGAGCTCGACCGAGATCGACGGCGGCGATACGCCGAACGCGATCTCCTGCACGCCGGAGGCGTTCTGCCTCGTCGGCGACTCCGCCGGCAACCTGCTCGAAAACGACAGCCCGGCTGCTGCGTCCCCCTCCTGGTCCTCCGCGCTCCCTAGCAGCTCCTCGGTCAGCGGCGTCTCGTGCACCGACACCGGCCTCTGCGCCGCGGTCTACGGCTCAGACAATGCCCTCACCTCGACGCTCCCCACACCCACCGTCGCCACGGAGACGGGCGCGGCGGCCTCGCAAACCCTCGCGACATTGACCGCGACCGTCAACCCGAACGACGCCGTCCTCACCGACTGCCACTTCAACTACGGCCCGACGATCGCCTACGGCTCGAGCGTGCCGTGCGCGAGCACGCCGTCACCAACCGGCGGCGTGCAGACCGTGACCGCCCAGATCAGCGGGCTCGCGGCAAGCACGACCTACCACTTCCAAATCGTTGCCGCGAGCGACCCGGGTTCCAGCGCCGGCGCCGACGCGACGCTGGCAACGCCGGCGCCGCTCAAGCCGTCCCCCTTGCTCACCGGCACAGCCGCAGTCGGCGACACGCTCACCTGCAACGTCGGTACCACGGTGCCCGCCGGGCTGACCGTAACCTATGCATGGGTTCGCGATACGGTCGCGATCAGCGGTGCGACCGCCGCGCGTTACGTCGTCGCCGTGGCAGACGAAACGCACCACCTCAATTGCGTGGTGACGATCAGCGGCGACGGCGGCAGCGAGAGCGCGAGCAGCACCTACGACGCGGTCCCCTCCGAGACGATCGGCATGCTGACCGAAACAGCGGTGAGCAAGGCGTCGGTCGCGGCGCGCAGCGCGAGCACGAAAGTCACGTGCTCACCGGAGGCTCTGAGTCATTGCACGATCACGATGCGTCTCACGATCACCGAGACGATCCGCCGCGACGGCGTGATCAGCCATCGAACGGTCACGCTCGGCTCGCACACAACTGAGATTGCCCCGGGCGCGAGCGCGGATGTGACTGTGTCGCTCAACAAGAGCGGCCGGCAGATGCTCGCCGCAGACGGCCACCTGAAGACCACGGTGACCGTGAGCGGAACTGTGGTCGGCGTGATCACCGGGACTCTGCTGAAGCACTCGATCACGTTCACCACCAACTCCGCGCATGCGAAGCGCCGCTCCGCCTGAGCAGACCGCGGTGCCGTCGACAAGCAACCCGTCGCGCCACCGCCACCGCCAACGCCTCCGGGCACACGCTCGCACCGCGCTGCTGGCCACAGCCGTCGCGCTGCTTGCCACGCTCTCCATCTCGCCGTCCGCTCTGGCCAGCAAGGATCTAGCGCCGACCCCATACATGGGCTGGCAAACCTACCTCGGCTTCGGCGGAAAATTCAACGAGGCGACGGTCCTCGAACAGGCGAGCAACCTCGTCACGAGCGGCCTCGAGCACGACGGCTATCGCATCATCTGGCTCGACAGCGGCTGGTGGACTGGTTCGCGCGCCAAGGACGGCCAGATCACCGTCAGCTCGACCCAGTGGCCGCACGGGCTGGCCTGGCTAACCCAAACGCTCCACGCGTGGGGCTTCAAGGTAGGGATCTACACCGACGCCGGGCCTGTCGGCTGCAGCGGCACGAACCGGGGCAGTTACGGCCACTACCAGCAGGATGCCAACAGCTTCGCGGCCTGGGGATTCGACGCGGTAAAGGTCGACTTCTGCGGCGGAGAAGACATTCACCTCAACCCCGAGAACGCCTACACGCAGTTCGAGGACGCGATCCTCCACAACTCAAGCCACCGCCCGATGATGCTGAACATCTGTGTCTACGCACAGCCGGGCCAGGTCTCGAGCGGCTACCCGAGCTTTGCCGCCTCGGCCTTCGCGTCGTACAGCTGGGGCTACTCCGTCGCCACAAGCTGGCGCACCGACACCGACATCGGATCGCCGTCAACGGGGGTGACGTTCGCCGACGTGCTGCGGAATCTCGACGCGGACGCGACCGAGCCGCTCGCGGCCGGTCCCGGGCATTGGAACGACCCCAACTACCTCGGCCCCGACCTCGGGATGACCGATGCACAGTTCCAGACCCAGTTCAGTATGTGGGCGATGCTCGCCGCGCCGCTGATGATCAGCGACAACCTTTCAACGCTTTCGCCCGCGAGCTTCGCCACCGTCAGCAACGCGCAGATGATCGCGATCGACCAGGACCGGCTCGGCCGCCAGGGGACGCAGGTCCCGCCCGCCGACATCAACGTCAGCCCAGCCACCGGCGACGGCCAAGTCTGGCTGAAACCGCTCGAGCACGGCCACTACGCCGTCGCCCTGCTCAACATCGGCTCGAAGCCGCTAACGATCGCGACCACCGCACACGCGCTCCAGATTCCAGCCGCGGCAAGCTACGCGCTGGCCAACGTCTGGGCTGGCGGATCGACTACGACGAGCGGCCCGATCGAGGCCACCGTGGGCGCCGACTCGACCGTCGTCTTCGTCGCCTCGCCCACCAGCTGAACGTCATGGTGTCGCTCAACAAAAGCGACCGCAAGAAGATGTTTTCCGCGGCTCGCCGCCACCGCCGCCACCGGCGTCGCCGGGCGCCCGCTCGCACCGCGCTGCTTGCCACAGCCGTCGCGCTGCTCGCCACGCTCTCCATCTCGCCGTCCGCTCTGGCCAGCAAGGATCTCGCGCCGACCCCATACATGGGCTGGGACACCTACTTCGGCTTCGACGGCCACATCAACGAGGCGACGATCCTCGAGCAGGCGAGCAACCTCGTCACGAGCGGCCTCGAGCACGACGGCTATCGCCTGATCTGGCTCGACAGCGGCTGGTGGACTGGTTCGCGCGCCAAGGACGGTCAGATCACCGTCAGCTCGACCCAGTGGCCGCACGGGCTGGCCTGGCTGACCCAAACGCTCCATGCATGGGGCTTCAAAGTCGGGATCTACACGGACGCTGGGCCGACCGGCTGCAGCGGCACGGACAGAGGGAGCTACGGTCACTACCAGCAGGACGTCAACACCTTCGCGGCCTGGGGATTCGACGCGGTCAAGGTCGATTTCTGCGGCGGCGACGACCTGCGTCTCAACCCCAAGAACGCCTACACGCAGTTCGAGGACGCGATCCTCCACAACTCAAGCCACCGCCCGATGATGCTGAACATCTGTGCCTACGCCCAGCCGGGCCAGGTCTCGACCGGCTATCCAAGCTTTGCCGCCTCGTCCTTTTCCTCCTACAGCTGGGGCTACTCGGTTGCCACGAGCTGGCGGACCGACACCGACGTCGGCTCACCGTCGGGTATCACCTTCGCCGACGTGCTGCGAAACCTCGACGCGGACGCGACCGAGCCCTTGGCAGCCGGACCCGGCCATTGGAACGACCCGGACTACCTCGGGCCCGACCTCGGGATGACCGACGCACAGTTCCAGACGCAGTTCAGCATGTGGGCGATGCTCGCCGCGCCGCTGATGATCAGCGACAACCTCCCAACACTTTCGCGGGCCAGCTTCGCCACCGTCAGCAACGCACAGATGATCGCGATCGACCAGGACCGGCTCGGCCGCCAGGGCACGCAGGTCCCGCCCGCCGACATCAACGTCAGCCCAGCGACCGGCGACGGCGAGGTCTGGCTGAAACCGCTCGAGCACGGCCGCTACGCCGTCGCCCTGCTCAACATCGGCTCGACGCCGCTGGCGATCGCGACCACCGCACAGGCGCTCCAGATCCCACGCGCTGGCAGCTACACGCTGGCCAACGTCTGGGCCGGCGGATCGACCACGACGAGTGGCCCGATCGAGGCCACCGTGGGCGCCGACTCGACCGTCGTCTTCGTCGCCTCGCCAACCAGCTGAGCAACAAAAAGGGACGCGACCGGCGGCTGCCGATCGCGTCCCTCGCGTCGCGCGCGTCTGCGCGCACGACAGAACTGCTGATCAACCCACCTACAGGGCCGCGATCTCCTTCTGGTCCTCCTTGCGGACCACCGGAGGAAGCGGGGCGTAGGAGTTCGCGTAGGACGCCAAACTGTCGACCTTCGCCTGCTCGGCGGCGCTGACGGCGAACGTGAGGAAGGACTGCACGGACGGAACCTGGGCTCCATCCGAGCGCACGATGGCGTCGGTGAAGGTTGACAGCGGGTAGGCGCCCGCCTCCTCCTTCGCGATCACCAGGGCTGCTTTGTAGGCCTTCTCCTTGGCCTTCGAGAGCTTGCCCTTGGGCTTCTTCACTGCCTTGTAGGGCGGATCGACGATCAGCGGCTCCGTGCCCGCAGCAACAGACTTGACGAGCAGTGCGGCATCCTCCTGTCCCGCGGAGTAGGGAAGCACGTACTTGCCGGCGGCGTTCTGGATCGCGATCGGGGTCAGGCTGTCGTTGACGGTGTAGAACGTCGAGACGTAGCCGATCGCCCCGTTGGTCGCCTTGATCGCTGCCGCGACACCGGAGTTCCCCTTCTCGCCGGTGCCGACCGGGAAGTTGACCTGAGTACTGGCGCCAACCTCTTGCTTCCACTGCGGGTCCACATCGGAGAGATAGTTCGTGAACACGTAGGTGTCGCCCGAGCCATCGCTGCGGTAGATCACCGAGATCGAAGTGGATGGAAGATTCACGCCCGGGTTCAGTTTCGCGATCCGCGCGTCGTTCCAGCTGACGATCTTGCCCTCGTAGATAGCGGCAAGCACCGGGCCCGTCAGCTTGAGCGACGTGACACCGCTCAGGTTGAAGTCCGGACCGGTCGCTGAGAGAGCCCACGGGATCTGGACGCAGAGGCTGCAGCCTTCCGCCTGGGTGAAGCTCATCGGCGCGTCGGAGGTGCCGATGTCGACGAGCTTGCTCGAGATGTCGGTGATTCCAAGCGTCGAGCCACCGCCGCTGTCGGTAACCGTTGTGCCGGAGTTCGCCGCTTGGTAGTCGGGAATGAACTGGCCCGTCACGAGCGGCAACACCAGCGTCGAGCCGGCGATCGTTATCGAAGTCGCCGCAGCCGCGCTTGCGGACACGGCGAAAGCGGCTGCGACGACCGCGCCAACCGCGGCAAGTCTGGCAGCACGGTGTTTCATGTGCGAGTGCCTCCTCATAGTGTCTTGAACGAGAGCAGCTCGCTCTCTGAGAGTTGTCGTGAACGAGAGCACCTCGCTCTCTGAGCGGGAGCATTGCTGCAGCGGGAGGCCGAGCGGTTACGAACTCGTGACCGGTGCGTTATCAAGTTGTGAAGTTTCCAACCGCGCCGATCGAAGCGGCTAGGCTGCGCCGCGTGAGCGTGACGCCTGCAGTAGCCGGCCTCCCGATGCGACGCCACTTCGGCGACCGTTTTGGCGACGGCGTGCTGTTTGGCCTTACGGTGTTGGCCTCGCTCGTGGCGATGGCCTTGATCGTCGCGATCATCTACCAGGTCATCAACGGCGCCTCGCTGGCAGTCTCGACCTACGGCCTCTCCTTCCTCGGCCACACGACGTGGAACCCGGTCACGAACACCTACGGCGCCGGATCGTTCATCTACGGCACGCTGGTCACATCGGGCGGGGCGCTGCTGCTCGCCGCGCCGCTCGGCATCGCGATCGGCCTCTATCTGAGCCTGCTCGCCTCGCGCCGCGTCGGCGCCGTAATCGGGCCGCTCGTCGAGCTCCTGGCGGCGATTCCGAGCGTCATCCTCGGCCTGTGGGGAATCGTCATCCTCGGCCCGTTCCTGCGCTCGAGCATCGAATCAGCGCTGCACAGCGCGCTCGGCTGGATCCCGCTTTTCGGCCAGGCTTCGCTGACGGGACTCGGCCTCTTCACCGCGATCCTGATCCTCACGATCATGGCGCTGCCGATCATCGCCTCGATCACCCGTGACCTGTTCCTGAGCGTCGCGCCCGAGCTGAAGGACGGCGCGCTCGCGCTCGGTGTGACGCGCTGGGAGATGGTGCGGGGCGTGGTTCTCTCCTCGACGCGTCCCGGGATCGCCTCGGCCTGCATCCTTGGCTTGAGTCGCGCGCTCGGCGAGGCGATCGCCGTACTGCAGGTGATCGGCGGCGGATCGCAGTCCCTCATCCACGGCAACCTCTTCGCCAACGGCGATACCCTCGCCAGCCGCATCGCCTCGCAGATCCTCGACAACGTAACCAAGCTGCAGACGCCGTCAGTCTTCTACCTGGCGCTGATCCTGCTCGTGATCGAGCTGATCGTGAACCTCGCTGCGCGCTGGATCGTCCATCACTACCGACTGCCCGACCAGGCGGCTACGTGATGTCGGCGATCGACCACACGGGCCCGCTGACCGCGACCGGCAACCTTCGGCGCCGCCAGCGAGTGGACCGCACGATGCGCGCCCTCGCGACGGGGGCCGCGATCTTTGCCGTCGCGATCCTCGTGATCGTGATCTACTCGATCGCCCAGCGCGGCGCGAGCCAGCTCAGCATCGGCTTCCTCACGAAGAACCCGACGACGACGATCAACGGCACCGGCGGCGGGATCAAGAACGCCATCATTGGCAGCGGCCTGATCGTCGCGGTTGCCACCGCGATGGCCCTCCCACTCGGCGTGCTGATCGCGATCTACCTAACCGAGTTCTCAACTCCGCGCATGGCTGCACCGATTCGCCTCGCGCTCGACCTGCTCAACGGACTGCCGTCGATCGTCATCGGCGTGTTCGTCTTCGGCCTGATCGTGCTGAGCAGCGGCGAGACCGGCTTCGCGGGCTCATTTGCGCTGTCGATCATCATGCTGCCGCTGATCGCCCGTAACACCGCGGAGTCGCTGACCCTCGTCCCCAAGGATCTCCGTGACGCCTCCCACGCGCTCGGCATCAGCCGCTGGCGCACCACGACCGGTGTCGTGATTCCGAGTGCCCTCAGCGGCATCCTCACCGGCACTGTGCTTGCAATTGCTCGCGCCGCCGGGGAAACCGCGCCGCTGCTTTTGACGACCTCGCTGTTCAACCCCAACGCGACGTCGTTCAACATCTTCGGTACCTCGCTGCCCAACATTCCGCTGGACATCTTCAATCTCTCGGAGTCCGGCGGTGCGGCCAACCAGGCCTCCGCGTGGGGCGCGGCGCTGGTGCTGATGGCCTTTATCCTTGTTGGCAGCTTGTCCGCGCGGGCGATGCTGGCACGCAGTCGTAGGATGATGTCCCGATGAGTGACCTGTCCCCGACGAGGAGCCCTGAGTCGAACATGGATGACAGCCGGTCCGAGGCAGACGCAGTCTCGATGCCGCTGATCGCACCGCTGGCCGCAGAGCAGCAGTCAGTCTCGATCGAGACCCGCGAGGTCGTGTTCGACCTGAAGGACATCAACGTGTACTACGGCACCGCGCTCGCGCTCGAGGGCGTCACGATGCAGATCTACAAGAACGTCATCACGGCGATGATTGGGCCCTCGGGCTGCGGCAAGAGCACCTTTGTTCGCAGCCTGAACCGGATGAACGACTCGATCCCGGGCTTCCGGCTGACGGGCAACGCGCTCTATCACGGCAACGACATCTACGCCAGCAGCGTCGATCCCGTCGAGGTGCGCCGGCGGATCGGGATGGTGTTCCAAAAGCCCAACCCGTTCCCCAAGTCGATCTATGACAACGTCGCCTGGGCGCCACGGATCCTCGGCATGAGGAGCGGGCTCGACGAACGCGTCGAGCAGGCCCTGCGCGGCGCCGCATTGTGGGACGAGGTCAAGGATCGCCTGAAGCGCAGCGCGCTCGGCCTCTCCGGCGGGCAGCAGCAGCGCCTCTGTATCGCGCGCTCGATTGCGATCGAGCCCGACGTGCTGCTGCTCGACGAGCCGGCGTCGGCGCTCGACCCGATCGCCACGGCCTCAATCGAGGAGCTGATGCACCAGCTCAAGCGCGACTACACGCTCGTCATCGTGACCCACAACATGCAGCAGGCCGCGCGCGTTGCCGAGCGCACGGCGTTCTTCAGCCTCGAGGTGAGCGAGGGCAAGCGGACCGGCGTGCTCGTCGAGTACGACGACACGACGAAGATCTTCACGCGCCCCTCCGACAAGCGCACCGAGGACTACGTCACCGGCCGCTTCGGCTAGCGCCACTCGGCGCGCCGCCGGCAAACAGCCCGCCGCGGGGCCCGCCGGCGTACGGCGAGCCCCACCCCCGCCTCGGTGTGTCAGAGCTTGTCGACCTCCTGGCACTCGGCCTGCGCGGCTGCCTTTTCGGCGGCCGGGGAGGCTGCCACGAGAGCGCTGCAGTACTTCGCCACGTCGGTCTTGAACGCGTCGACGTTGCCGGCCTCAAGGTCAGAGCAGATCTTCGAGAGGTAGGCCTTTACCGAGCTCGGCAGCGTGGTGTCGTTGGCTTCAGCGCTCTTGCACCCTACGGCCGCAGCTTTGAGTTCGGCCCCCGAGAGCGCCGTAATCGCCGGCGTGGTGCTGGCAGTCGCCGGTGTGGTGCTGGCAGTCGCCGGCGTGGTGCTGGCAGTCTTCGGCGTCGTGGTCGTCGCCGCCGGCTTGGTGGTGCTCGCCTTTGCCTTGGGCTTGCTGCTAGAGCCGCAGCCGGCGATCAGCACGCCCGACACCGCGAGCGCAACGAACAGCGAGTACATCCTTCGTGTCATGGAGCCCCCCTCGGGTGTCCAGATGATTTAGCTGCTCGGAACGAGTTTCAGCTTGCAATCTAGCGCTCAAAGCCCCAGCGCGCGGATCGATCGGCGTACCGTCTTAACCGGGATTCAAGCGCTGCCGCGGGATGCCGATCTCAAATAAAGACGCGATGCACTCCGAGCTCAACAAGATGCAGATCCTCGCCCTGGACGACAAGAGCGTCAACTTGTTGCTGCTCTCGAAGATCCTGGCCTCCGGCGACTACGAGAACGTCGTCTGCATCACCGACCCTTACGCGATCGAGGAACAGATCGCGCGCCAGCCACCGGACCTCATCTTTCTCGACCTGCACATGCCCTCGCGTGATGGCTTCGACGTCCTCGCGGCGCTGCGCCCCCGGCTGTCCGAGCCGGACATGCTGCCGGTCTGCGTGATCACCGCCGACATGGACATCGAGGTCCGCCGCCGTGCCCTGCAGATGGGTGCCCGCGACTTCCTCGTCAAGCCGATCGACAGCGTCGAGGTCTTGATGCGCACGCGCAACCTGCTCGAGGCCCGCTGGCTGCAGCGCCACCTTCGCTACGAGCTCGAGCGGTCGGGCTTCGAGAACCTCGAACGTCTCGCCCGCGTCGCCGAAAGCCGCGATTCACCCGACTTCGAACATTCGACTCGCGTCGGGAGGCTGGCTCGTCGCATCGCCCAGATGCTCGATCTCGGCTCAGAGTTTGCGGCGCTGATTCGCGAGACCGCGGCTCTTCACGACGTGGGCAAGATCGTGATCCCTGACAGCATCCTGCGCAAGCCCGGCCCGCTGACCGACGAAGAGTTCGCGGTAATGCGAACCCACACCACGGTTGGCTCGGAGATGTTCGGCTCGGTCGCGGCGAGCGAGACGATCGCGATGGCGGCGGCAATCGCCCGCTCCCACCACGAGCGCTGGGACGGCAGCGGCTATCCCGACGGTATTGCCGGCGAGGACATCCCGATCGCGGCGCGGATCGTCGCGGTGGCCGACGTCTACGACGCACTGACCTCGAAGCGCCCTTACCGTGAGGCGATGAGCGACGCCGAGGCGATCGCCATGATCGACGCCGGCAGCGGCACGCAGTTCGATCCGCGCGTCGTCGAGGCACTGCACCGCTGGCGCGAGCTCGCGCCACTGGCCGACGCGATCGACAGCATCGAGCACCCGACCACCGTCTGAGCGCAGCACCGGTCGGGCGTTTCAGGGCGCCATCGCAGTTTCCGCATCGCCCAGTACATAGGATGGGGAACGCGCCGCCAGCGAACGACTGGCGCTCCGACACCCTGTGCCAACGCTCCAGATCATCATCGCCTCAACCCGCCCCGGCCGGGTTGGCCTGCCGGTCGGCCAGTGGTTCATCGGCCGTGCGGAGGCCCATGGCGTGTTTGAGCTTGACGTGGCGGACCTCGCCGAGATCAAGCTGCCGTTCCTCGACGAGCCCAACCACCCGCGCCTGCGCCAATACACCAAGAAGCACACCAAGGATTGGAGTGCACGCGTCGACCGCGCGGACGCGTTCGTGATGGTCCTGCCGGAGTACAACTACGGCTACCCGGCGACGATCAAGAACGCGATCGACTTCCTCCATCAGGAGTGGAAGTACAAGACGGTCGGCTTCGTCTCCTACGGCGGCGTGGCGGCCGGCACGCGCGCGGTGCAGCCGCTCAAGGGGGTCGTCACGACGCTCAGTATGTTCCCGCTGTTCGCCGCGGTCTCGATCCCCTTCGTCAGCCAGTTCATCGACGAGGACGGCGCGCTCCAGGCGAACGAGACGATGGAGCAGGCCGCCGACGCGATGCTCGACGAGTTGGTCCGCGTGGAGGCGGCGCTCCGGCCTTTGCGCAGCGGTGGCTGAGCGGGCCTAGCGCCCCAGCGTCCGCACGAGATCACGGGCGCGCGCGCGGACGCTCCCGAGCAGTTCACGCACCTCGGTAATCCCCGCGCGCAGCTCCGGGTCGCCGACGTCGACCGGCAGCATCGAATCTTGGAGCGTCGCCAGCACGCCGTCGGCGCGCGCTGCGGCGTCGACCGCGCGATCGACAAATCCCCTCGCGCCGGTCGACGGAGCACCCAGCGACGGCGCGGAGAACGTGTGCCCCGGCAAGCCGTAGCGCTTGGCGAAGTCGGCGTGCGTGCGCTGCGCGCGGCCGTAGGCAATCTGAACCGGGCGGAAGATCTGTCGCTCGAGCTGCTCCGCGGCACGCTCGTCCAACTGCTCGTAGGCCTCGCCAAGGTCCGCGAGCGCCCGCGCGATCTCATCGGCCGCCTGGACCAAGGCGTCGAACACCTGTTGCCGCCCATCGGCCATCGTGTAGGACATCGCCAACCGAGCTTACCCTCGCGCTCGCACCACCGCTCAAGCTCCAGCTGCTCTAGGCGAGTTTGGCGAAGCGGCGCAACGCGATGAGCGTCCAGACGGCCTCCACGACACCGAAGGGCCAGGTATGGGCGAGGAACCCGTAGACGCTGGAGAGCGCGCAGCCGCACGCGAAGGCGAGAACGAATCCTCGGTGACGGCGCTCGAGCGCGTACATCGCCATCATGAACGTCAGCACGGCCGCGCCGAAGGCTGTGAGCACCTATCCAGTCTGTCACCCGGCCCCGGCCCAGGCGGCGTCAGCCGGCGAACGCCGCTAGGAGCCTGCGGGCACCGTCAGCGCCACAACCGAGTTGGACGCCACCCTGACCGACGCAACCCCGGCCGCCGCCTCCGTGCTCTGGTTCTCGACAACCGGCGCAACCGGCACAACGCGGACCAGCGCCACCTTGCCGTGGGCGGGAACGGTGACCGCGACCGAATGGTGCGCGTAGTTCGAGACGATGTAGGTCTTCTGGCCGTCGGTCAGCGTGACGACCACCCCCAGCAGCGTGCGAGGCGTCCGCAGCGTCTGCAGCTGGGCGCCGACCGGCAGCAGGTTGACCGCCGCCTGCAGTCCCAGGTCGAGCGGCCGAACAGTCACGGTGCCGTCGGTGACCACGAACGGGTCATAGCTCGACGCGCTCGAGTGGAAGCGGACCGAAAGGATGCCTCCCCGCAGCGCATTGATGACCAAGCGCAGCGCCCAGACGGCCGACGCCGGCGAGTTGGAGATGCCGGGAAGACCGCGGCAAGCGACCGAGTTGCTCTCGGAGATCACCATCGGCAGGTGAAGGCTTGTGGCGACCGCGAGCGTTGCGAGCACCGGAGGGTCGAGCTCCGACGTGCCAGCACTCAGCAGCGCCGCTATCGTCGCCTGCTTTGCACCGGTGCAGGCGTTGAGCGGGTAGAAGTGCGTATCGATCCGCTGGAGCGACAGCGCCGTGGCGATCTGCGGGATCTCCGAGATCCACCGGCCTGTCGCGAAATCGGGGCCCTCGATGCTCGCGCCGGCCGGGAGCTGGTCCTTGGTGGCTTCGGCGTCCTCGAGGTAGTTGGCGAACGGCATCAGGCTACGGGCCAGGCCCGTCGCGTTCCACCATGGCACCGCCGGCCCAGCGATGTCCGGCTCGTTGCCAAGCTCGAAGCTGAGGAGGTTGGCGGGCACCGCGCCGCTGGCTCCGCTGGCCATCGTTGCCGCCCATGCCGGCATCTGCGAGGCGAGGTTCAGGCCGACCACAAAGGGCTCGTGCGTTTGGCCCTCGAGGCACGCCAGCTGCGTCCAGAAGTCGGCCGGCAGGTCGGTGACGCCAGCGAACGCCGCGGTGCCCGCCGGAGCGGTCTCATCCTGAGAATCGCCGCCGATGCGGATCGTCGGCGAGCCGAGAGCCTCGAGCGTGGTGACCAACGCCGGGGGTGGACAGGGCCCGGTGCCGAGATCGTTGGCAAGCACCGAATACTCGATGCTGAGCCCGACCGGATCGGTCGTGATCGCAACCGGCAGGCCGCTTGTGGCTCTGAGCGCCACGGTCCCCGAGACGCCGGTCAGACCGCTTGCACCGGTGACGGCTTGCGCGGGGTGCCCAGTGCTCGACGCGCCGCTCGCGCCGGGAACGACGGCGCCGAGGAGCGCCGCCGCGCCGAGCAAGGTGACAAAGGCGCGCCGCACGGCGAGTGAGTCTAGGGCGTCGCCTCGGCGCTGAGTCCCACCCACCGTTGCCGTCCGGAGGCCGATCGGCGCCAGCGGCGCCTCGTCGGTAGCCTCGGGGTCGTGTCAGAACCCACGCCGCGCCGCCTCGGGCGCTTCAGCAAGCATGAGCCCAAGCTTCCGAGCGAACGTGACTGGGAGCGATCGGCCGTCCTCGAGCCACGCCCCGGGCCGCGCGACCCAGCGCTCGTCAGCGATGGCGGCGGTCTGCCCTTCCCCCTGGCCGCGCTGGCCGGCGCGGCCGGGGCGCTCGACGCTGACGATCCCGCCGTGGCGGCGCTGAGCCGCTACCTCGCCGACCCCGAAGCGCCACAGCACAGCGCCAGCGCACCTTGGAAGCGCGGCTCCACCGCCCCGGCAGCGCCGCCGCCGAGCCTCGACGGCTGGCGGCTGCTGGCGCGCACCGACGAAGAAGCCCTGTTCGGGCGCGGCCGCCCGCCCCAACTGCTGACCGTGGCCGTCCGCCAGGACGGCCGGCGCCGTACCTGGGCTCATGTCGGAGCGAGCGCGGGGGAGCAGTTGCGCGCCGCGCGCGAGCGCATCCGCGCGTCCTCCTGGCGCCTTGATCCGACGCAGGCACCCCAGCCCGACGACACCGTGCTGCGCGTGCTCGTCAAAGAGCAAACCTTCGCGAGCGGTCAGCGGGCCGACCGCCGCGTGCTCGTGCCCGACATCTACGTCGACGAGAACGAGGTCGTGCTGACGCTGTTCGTCAAGCCGCGGCCCGGCTACCAGACCGGCGACCGCAACCCCGAAACTCCGGTGCGCATCGCCCTGGCCGAACCCCTCGGTACGCGGCAACTGATCGACGGTGCGGTGGCGCAGTACTCGCCCTGGGCGCGCCCGGACCGCGCCTCATCGTCCTAGCATTTCAGTCGCGCCGGCGCCGGCTGACGCCTTCGACCGCCGCTCGATCAGCCAACGACCGCGCGGCGAAACAGGAACGCGCAGACCCCGGCGATCACAAGCGCGACGATCGGCAGCCCCGCGCCGATCACGCCGGCGAGGGCGAGCACGGCCCCGATCACGCCGATCGCTCCGGCGACGCCGCCGGTGACGGCAAGCTGGTAGGCACGCCGCTCGCGTACCCGCCGCGGGGTGTAACTGCGGCGCTTGTCCAAGTCGGCCACGAGCGTTGAGGATAGCGCCCGCCCGAAGCTGCCATCGCCCGCGCCCTGAGCACGCCCTAACCGCACCAACCGGGCGCACCCGATCCAGGGCCGCAGGCGCGGCGCTCCTGTCAGGCGGCGGGGCCGGTCCCGAGCCGCAGCGTTGCGGTGTGCGAACTGCCGGCGCTGGTCACCCAGCTGACGCGGACCTGGTCGCCCGGGCGGTGGCGGAGCATCAGCGCCATCAACGCCTGCTCCGAGCTCACGCTCTGGCCGTTCAACGCGGTGACCGTGTCTCCCTGAGCGAGGCCGGCATGCGCCGCCGGACCACCCTGGACCACCTGCGCGACAGGCACGCCCGAGACGTTCGAGCCGGACCCGTCGGACCCGCCGTTTGCGCCGTAGCCATAGGCGTAGCCGTAGCCGCCCTCCCCACTGCTCGGCTCGATGTAAATGCCGAGCATCGCGGTTTGGCCAATGTGAATCGTGTCCGACCCCTTACCAGCAACGATCTGCTTGGCAATCGCGAGCACTGTATCGATTGGGATCGCAAAGCCCTGATCAGCCGCGCTCTGGAAGCTGAAGCTCGAGGATGCCGCGGTGTCCATGCCGACGACGCTGTTCGAGCTGTCAACGAGCGGACCGCCAGAGTCGCCAGGCTGAAGCTGGCCGTCAATCTCGATCAGGCCCGTGAGGTTCTCCGACGAAGCGTCCACGTCGTCGCCTGCGGTAATCGACTGGTCCAGCGCGACGACCGAGCCGCCGGCGACGCTCGGGGTTCCGCCGACCCCGCCGGCGTTGCCGATCGTGACCACCGCAGCCCCGACGCGAACCCCCGAGGAATTGCCGAGCGGTACGGTCGTGAGATCGGATGCATGCTCGAGTTGGAGCACCGCTACATCACTCGAGGGGTCATAGCCAACGACATTCGCGGTGTAGGTCTGGCCATTGCCGATGTCCCTCACCGTGATTCGCGTCGCGCCGTCAATCACGTGATTGTTCGTGATCACCTCACCCGAGGAGGTGATCACGATGCCAGTGCCCGCTGCCTCACCGTCGTCGTTGGCGAGCGTCGTGTTGATGTCAACCAAACCCGGGTCGATGCGCGCCGCGACGGCGGCGGTCGTCCCCGAAGCCGTCGAGGCGCTGCCCGACGGTGAGGCCGTGGAGTTGCCGCCACTCCCCGCGCGCCCGCGTCCAGCGAAGCCGCTTCCGAAGCCCGGCGTAGCGCTCGAGTTGAACGACGATGGCGCGGAGGAGTTGCCTGGCCAAGTCAAGTGCGTGATCACGGCGCTCGCCGAGGCAGCGATGACGGCAATCACCAGCGCCGCAACCACAGGCCGATGCCACGGGTCGCGCGGCGGCACGCCGGGCGGCGATGACGGCGGGGCGGGCGTGGGCGCGCCCGACGGCGATTCAGGGACGGACATCGTCTACCCCACAGAGCGGCGCGAGGCTCACGCGGCGCGATCTCACGGCGATCAACTGGCCTGTCGGCAGATTTTTGATCACGGTTGGGTTCATTGCGGTCGACACATTCAACGCCTCGGAGCTTAGACGGCCATCAACGCCGGATATGGATCACCTAACGATCGCGGCCGTCGCTGACCCGACACGTTGGCGGTTGCGCCACGGACGTGTCGGGTCAATTTTTGACGGGCGGCCGACCGCGCTTGGGTAAGGGCGCAACCGCCCTTGGCATTCGCCCGGCGTCGTCGAGAGCTCGGCGCAGGAGCATCTCGATGTGGGCATTGAGGCTGCGGAAGTCATCCGCTGCCCACCGCGCTAAGGCGTCGTGGACAGTGGGATCGATTCGCAGCAGTACTTGCTTGCGCTCACTCACGGATCACGAGTAGAGCGTTCCGGTGTTGACGACCGGTGCAGCCGGTTGGTCGCCGCAGAGCACGACCATCAGATTGCTCACCATCGCCGCCTTGCGTTCCTCATCGAGGTCGACGATCCCGCGTTCACTCAGCCGCTCGAGCGCGAGCTCAACCATCCCGACAGCGCCGTCGACGATCCGGGTGCGGGCGGCGACAACTGCGCTCGCTTGCTGGCGGCGCAACATAGCCTGGGCGATCTCCGGCGCGTAGGCGAGATGGCTGATCCGCACCTCGACGATCTCGAGTCCCGCGATGGCGACGCGCTCGGCCACCTCCTTGGCGAGCTCGCCGGCAACGATGTCGGTCGAGCCGCGCAGCGATAGGCCGGCATCCGTCGGGTCGTCGTAGGGGTGCGTGGTCGCTACGTGCCGCAGCGCCGACTCGGCCTGGACGCGCACGAAGTTCAGGTAGTCGTCGACGGCGTAGAGGGCACGCGAGGTGTCGGCAACCTGCCAGACGACGATCGCGGCGATCTCCACGGGATTGCCTTCGGCGTCGTTGACCTTCAGGTGGTTGGTCTCGAAGTTCCTCACGCGGATGCTCACGTGGCGCCGGTTGGCGAGCGGCAAGATCCAGGAGAGGCCGGTGCTACGCACCGTGCCGACGTAGCTGCCGAAAAACCGCACAACCATTGTCTGACCGGGCTGCACGATGACCAGCGAGCTCGCGATGACCGCAGCCACCACGATCGGCGCGACGATGACGGCCCCGGCCGAGCTCGTAGCGAGGAGGGCTGTCGCGGCGATGCACACGGCGACGATGGCGACGCCGAACCAGCCGCTGATCGACCAGGCTTGGAGCTCGTGGATTTGGACGCGGGTGCCAGAGTGACCTACTGGAGTCGCCTCGGGTTCGGTGTACGGCTGAACAGACTCATTCATGATTCCCTCCAACGAAGCCTCAATAAACTGTTATCTAAATGATATCAGATTTAGTCGAGTGCGCACGAGAGCGCGATTCGACGCTTTCCGCAGCTCTTCGAATACGAGCGAAAGACCGAACGGCTCATCCCGGTGATCGTCTTTGGCGGCGCCGTAGCCGGCACAGACTGACCACCACAGCCTCTAGCAATGCCCAACGAGCAGATGAGGAAGCCATGAACCCCGAACCGAACGAGCCCGGGTCGCCGGGAGCTGACGTCACCCACACGGGAGCGATGCCGGTCGTGGTTGACCGGGTGACGTTTCAAGCCGAGCTCGACGCACTGCGGATCCGGGAGAAGGCGCACACCTACGAGGGCGACGCGATCGCCGCGCGGCCCGTCGGCGCCTACCGATGGTTGAGGTAGACGCCAATCTCGCGCTGATCGGGCCCGACGGGCCGCTCACCCTGCTCGAAGCGTTCGAAGGCCGGCGACTGCTCATCGCCTACTACTTCATGTGGTGGGCCGGCCACTCGGCGGCCGAGCAGTGCGAAGGGTGTACGTGGCTCACCGCCCAGGTCACGGAGCTGTCCTACTTTCACTCTCGCGACATCACCTTCGCGATCTTGTGCCAGGGTCCGTACGACGAAAGCAGCCGCTACCGCGACGTCATGGGCTGGGAGATGCCGTGGTACTCGGCGCAGGACTCCCTGGACGCGCTCCTCGTCGGGCGCCACGTCGGCTTGTTCGATCTCGTGTGCTACCTACGGGACGGCGACCGCGTCTTCGAAACGTACTGGACAACCCGCCGCGGCGGAGAGGCAATGGACTACAGCTACGCGCTCATGGACCTCACCGTCTACGGACGCCAGGAGGCGTGGGAGGACTCGCCCCCGAACTGGCCACAGCAGCGCTCGATGACGCGGACCAGCGGCGGCTCGCCGGCTTGGCCGCCAGTGTCAGAGTGGCCGGGCGGCCGCCCCATCGCCCAGTGGTCGCGCTGGATGCCGGCCGCTCGGACGACCTCGGGCCCACCGGGGTTTGAACGGACCGCCGGCCTCAACCAGGCTGACGCGTCGGTCAGCCGCTCTTCGTCTGGCGATTGTTCTGCCAGCGCCGGTAGAGCCGCCTGATGAGTGAAAACAGAATGAACATCGCGGCGCATTATGGCGTCTGCATCTGTCAGTCCGGCGTGAGGTAGGCCTCCACCACAGCTGCCTCCTGGCGAAGCGCTGCGGTTGTGGCACGGCTCTGGCGCTGCCAGAGGTCCAGTTCGACGCGTCCGGCGGACATTCTCCAGGTGCCGGCAGCGCGTCCATCTATGAGCGCTATCGCCTTGATGATCCCGTTCACGGTGACGACTTGGGTGGCGCTCGCGCTGCCAAGCACGAGGCTGCGCGAGCGCCACCCAAGCAAGAGGGGGTCGAACGGTCCGAGCAGCCGTGGCGGTGGGAGTGGCGGAGTCTCGGTTCGGCGTAGGTCGACGAGCCCGTCGTGGCGTTGCTCGAGCTCGGACGCGATCGCCTCCAGTCCGGCGCGAGCGTCGCGGAGCGGAAGCTGTGCCCACTTCGCAAGGTCGCGGTCCTCGGCGGGTCCATGGCCTGCGAGGTAGCGACGCGCGAGCTCAGCGAGCGCGCGATCGCGGTCGATCTTGGGACGCTCACCAAACCAGTCAGCAGCAAGAACGAAAGCATGGTCGCGTCCGATCATCGGCCCACGGACGATCAGCCCGTCGAGAGTCGCCCGAAACAGCAGGTGCGTCGTCGCGTAGCCGACCGTCGGTACCCGCTCCTGCTCGAGGACCGCACGGATCTGGCCACGCGTCAGTGGCCCGTCGTCAGCGAGCGCTTTTACGATCGCAGTGATCGCGCGGCGCGCGGCCGCTTCGCTCACGCCCTCCTGCCTGAGGCTACGATCGCTGTTGGCGCGCAGCTGCGGCGTGGTCAACGCGTGCAGCAGCGGCTCGTCCTCAGTGGCAATCAGGTGCAGCGTTCCACGGTTGACCCAGGTGATGATCAGCGAGCGCTCACGCGTCAGTGCGTAATCGACTGCCGACGCGCGCCCGCCGGCCGTGCGGGCTCTGAGCGCAAGGCGAGCACCACGCGGATCCTGGCCCTGCACCGCTAGCAAATGCCGCGTCGCGGCGACGACATCGCCGGCCGGAGTGCCCGACAGCAGCTGCGCCGCTAAACGCGAAGCGAGTAGCGAGCGCTCCTCGAGTCGGCTCGGAACCATCGCCTCACCGTAGCGACACCGCGCGAACACAACCCTGCGCAGATGGCTGCGTACACAGGTTTATCGAGACGGTCGGTACGACGAGTACGAAACTGCCTGCGTGTGACCGGGTTTCGCGCGAATCTTGCGACGGCCCTGCTACCCGTATCATCGGACCGATACCGCCTCTGCGTCAGCGCACCGTGAGGCGCACGACCGGCAACTGCCGGTCGGTCTTCTCCTCATAGCCCGCGAACCGCGGCTGGGCGGTCGTGATGCGCTCCCAAGCAGCCGCACGTTCCTCACCGCTGAGCGTCTCCGCCGTCACGGCAGCCTTGCGGCCCTGGACCTCCGCCTCGATGCGATCGGGGTTGGCGGCAATGTTGTGAATCCAGGACGGGTGGCCAGCGGTCCCACCGCGCGAGCCGACGATCAGCCACGAGTCCTCCCCATCGGGAAAAGCCATGACGACCGACGTGCGAGGCTGACCGCTCTTGGCGCCGATCGTGTGCAGATGCAGCAGTGGCTGCCCGCCCAGCTTGTTGCCCGTGAGCCGATGGACCCCGCGGACGACGGTCATGATGCTGCGCACGAGCGCCCCACTCGGCGGCGCTTTGGTCCCGCGCGTCCCCGCGGGTGGGATCTCGATCGCCATCCAGCGAAGAATCTCACCATCCGGTAGCGCCAGCAACCAACCGCGCCGCAAAGACGCGCTGCCGAGATCGACAAGATTCCAGACTCTGCCGGCCAAAGGACCGGCGAAGTCGCGCTGTACGGGAGTCTCGCATCGCTACAGCCGCGGCGGCTCCTTTCGTCGCAAAGGAGATGCCTGCCGCTCCTACACGGCCGGCGGCTGCTCCTGTCCCAGCCCAGAAGCGAGCCGAGTCCTTCCCTGGCGAGGAGCATGCCGGTCCCGACACGTCGTGATGCCGGCAGGCGGTTTGACTTAGATAGTTCAACTGCATATACTGCCCAGCATGGCAAAGCGGCCGATGCAAGAGACGACATTCATGATCCTGACGGCGCTGGCCGCGGGCAGCCAGCATGGCTACGGGATGATCACCGACGTCAAGGCGATCTCAGCTGGCCGGGTTCAGCTGAAGGCCGGCACCTTGTACGCGGCGCTTGACCGTCTGCGCGCGGACAAGCTGATCGAGGTTGACCGGGAAGAGATTGTGGATAGCCGACTGCGCCGTTACTACCAGCTGACGCCCGAAGGCGCGGAGCTGCTGGCCGCCGAGGCGGCCCACTTGCAGGCCAACGCTGTGGTCGCGATGTCGCGCTTGAAGCCGGCTGCAGGGATGCTCGCATGAGTGACTCCGCAAGCCTCGAGCGACGCTACGGGCGGCTGTTGGCCTGCTACCCGCAAGCGTTCCGGTCCGAGCACGAGCAGGAGATCCTCGCAGTGCTGATGGCCGGCGCCGATGAGGGACAGCAACGGCCCCGACCGGCAGAGGCGGCCAATCTGATTAGACACGCGCTCTGGATGCGTCTGGGGCTTTCCCGAGGAGGGATCATGATCAACGACAGGACTTTCCCAATCAGCGTCGACCAACCCAGCCGCGCACTAATGACAGTGCTCGGGGCCGGTCGAAAAGGCCCGCGGGTGACGATGAGTGCTTCAACGCTCGACGTTCGCATGGGGTGGGGATTTCACGCAACGCTCCCTCGCGAGGCGGTGGCATCTGCTCGGCCCCTGAACAGAAGCGAACTGCGCGGCTGGTTCAGAATCAGCGTTTTGCGCGGAGTCAACTACTGGCCCCGCACGGCTCTTGTCAACGGCGCCGGGACCGGGCTGGTCGAAATCACGTTGAATCGACAGAGCTGGGTGCGGCTGGGTCCACTCCGGGCTCCGATGCGTCGGCTCATCGTGAGTGCCGAGGACCAATCCGGGCTCGTCGCGGCGCTGAGCCCGGGCACCCCACGCACGCCAGCCCCGGATGACCCAAGTCTGTAGTCGAGAGCCTGGTGGCTTCGGCGCGCGCAACCATCCTTGCTTGAGGCGTTGAGGAGCCATGCCGTGCTGAATCTGGCGGCGGCAGACGGCTCCCTACGCTCAAGACCGCGCACGGCGACCGGTCGCGCGTAGACCTGCGCAGTGCTGCCGGTCGTTGGTTGCTGCTTCGACCGTCTTTAGGAGGACGCCTGCTCGGGCGGGGTGATGACCCTGATGCCGGCCTCGCTCTCGGCGGCGCGGAGGAGCTTGTTGTCGAAGGAGACGACGGTCGAGCCGGTCTGCTTGCGACGATCCGCCTAACCGCCGGAACGGCCAACCCGAGCAGATAGTTGGCTGGGCAAGTGATGGAGACGGTGGGAATCGAACCCGCGCTTTGTTCCCGCTGAGCAGGGACTTCCCGTGGCCCGCCGCGCGGCCGTCCTCACCTCGAGGATCGTAACCGCCATGTAACCTCCCGGCGCGTACAGTCGAGCGCGCGATGCCGCCCGCACGCCTCCTTACGGCGCTCGTCGCGCTGCTCGGCTGCCTTGGCCTGCTCGTCGCCGGCTGCGGCGGGGGCTCGGGCTCCTCGTCGGTTGCGCACCTCGGCTCGACCACGGCAGGCGCGTCCAGCGGGGGAGGCTCGACGGCGCTCGCTCCACAGCAGGAGACGTCCATTGACATCGCCTACGCCGCGTGCCTGAACAGAAATGGGGTTCAGGTCAGTGCGTTGAGGACGGGCGGGCTGGCCTGGTTCACGCGTCCAGGCTTGCCTGGCCCCGGGTCGCCGCAGGACGCCGCCGCCGAGCGCGACTGCAAGTCGCTGCTGCCCAAGGGCGGGATGCCTCGTATTCCGACCCCCGCCCAGGCCGCGCGGGCGTTGGCGCAGCTCCTGCGCTACGCCGTGTGCATCCGCGCGCACGGCGTTCCGAACTTCCCCGACCCGACCTCGATGGGCTTGAGGATCAGCCCCAAGAGTGGGATCGACCTCAACTCGCCGCAGTTCCTGGCTGCACAGAAGAGCTGCCAGAGCCAGAGCCTGAACCTGACGCCCGGCGGAGGGGCCTGATCGTCCGCTTCGTGCGCCCGACACGCATGAACCGCCACTGACGCCGCAACCACGCCTGGGACATCGAGGCGCTGACGGCGACGATGGCGCAAGTCCTCGCCGACGAGGACGATTAGGCCCAAGCGAATCGTTCCCGGCGGCCCTCTGAAAATCCCAGCAAATCCGGCGTATATGGAGACGGTGGGAATCGAACCCACGTCCGCGATCGCGTGAAAGTGGCGTCTACGAGCGTAGCCGGCGCTCTGATCTCGTCCTCTACTCGCCTCGCCGGCGGGGTTGTGGGGGACCAGCCTGCTGGTGTTTCCCCGGATTGGCGCAGGCGGGCCGCCCCGGGTGAGCCTGCTATCTGATCCCGGTGATCCCCGCCGCAGGCTGCGGGGGCCGAGACCTCATCGTCCTAGTGTTTGCTAGGCGGCGAGGGCGTACTCGTGAGAGTCCGCACGTATGGTTTTTCCGGGTGTTTTACGAGGCCGCCCGGAACCTCGACTCGCAACCACCCCCACGAGCCGACCACGTCGAAGCCTGTCGTCCCCTGGGTGATATGTGACGCACATCGTAGCGGCGTCGAGCCACGCGCTGCGCGTTATCACGATTCGTTCGGCCGCGCCGCGGCGATCGCCCCGAGCTCCGCGCGAGCGGCCTGCGCGATATCGGCGCCCGTGTTGGCGTGGCCGTTGATGCCCCAGCCACCCTCAGGCGACTCGGTGATGAGCACCCAGGTCCGCTCGTGGAGCCCCGGATCGCCGGCGGCATCGGCGACGATCTCAGTCAACTCCTTGACGACGCCGAGCTGCTTGTCACGGTCGAGCACCCCGACGGGAGTGAGAACCTGGACGCGCACGTAGTTGCTCTCTCCCGCGACGTTGGCGATCGAGCCGGCCGGCAGGTCGTGGACGAATGCGGCGGTGTTGCGCTGAAACAGCGAGATCTCAGGCACCGCCTCCCAGCGCATAACGGCAGCCGCCAGGCGCTGCGCAAGTGCGTGGTGGTCCTTGAACGTCCCACCGGTGGCGTAGACATCGATCATCGGCATTGGGCGTCCCCTCTCGAGATTATGATGTTCGTCATAGTGGCCACGATCGTACTTTATGCTGGCCGTCATAGTCAAGGAGCTGGATGGTCAAGAACACTCGAGAAAGCATGGTGCGCAGCGCTGCTGCGCTGATCGGCAAGCAGGGACTGAGCGCGACGTCGTTCTCCGACGTCCTGGCCGCGAGCGGGGCCCCGCGCGGATCGATCTACCACCACTTCCCCGACGGCAAGCGCCAACTTGCGCAGGAGGCCGTTCAGTGGACCTCGGAGCAGGTGCTCGCCCACCAGGAAGCCTGTCCCGGCGGCAGCCCGCGCGACGTGCTCGCCTGGTTCATCGAGCTGTGGCGGGGAGTGGTCGTTAGCGCGTCCGGCGCGTCCGGCTGCGCCGTCGCCGGCGTCACCGTGGAACTCGGCGGCGAGGCGGACCTCGTGGAGTTGGCGCGCTCGATCTTCCGCCGCTGGATCGAGGTGCTCGCCGATCAGCTCGCGACCGCAGGGCTTGCGCCGGAACAAGCCGCCCGAGTCGCGACCACCGCCGTGGCGGCAATGGAGGGGGCACTGATTCTGTGCCGCACCGAGGGGAGTGCCGAGCCGCTGGAGGCGATCGCCGGCGCGCTGCTCACGCTCGCTGAGTAAAGCCCCCAGAGAACGAAGTAGACGCGGACCCAAATCGCTTGAGGAACCCTCCACCGGGCGCCCCGAGGGGCTTCCGGTCTCTTGGTGGCGCGGCCTCACACCTCGGTGGCCTCGCTCTTTGCGACTCAAATCCGCGTCTGGGTCAAACATATACGGGGGCCGCCGAGCGATGCAAGAGGCGTCGAGCGGCAATCCCGCATCCTGCGGGAAAAAGCGTGCGACCGCGTCCGTTCGGAACGCATTTAGCGTCCGGCAAGCCGCGCCTGCCACACTCTGAGAGGTATGGATACGCCTCCGACGCTGGCTCCCCCGACACTCGAGCCGGCGACACCCAGCGAAGCATTCGGCAAGCCGAAGCGGTCTTGGATCCGCCAAAAGCTCAGCGCGTTTGGCGCCGCCATCGTCGCGCTGCTCGCCAAGCTGAAGGCGATCCTGCTGTTGCTGCCGAAGATCAAGGTCCTCGCCACTGCAGCGACCGCGCTCGTATCGGTCGGCGCCTACAGCCTGCTCTGGGGCTGGCAGTTCGCCGCCGGCTTCGTCGTGCTGATCTTCATCCACGAGATGGGTCACGTGATCGCGCTGCGCCGCGAAGGGATCAAGGCGAGCGCCCCGATGTTCATACCGTTCCTCGGTGCGGTAATCAGCGCCCGCTCGCTTGGGGACAACGCGCTCGCCGAAGCCCGCGTCGGCCTCGCCGGCCCGATTCTCGGATCGATCGGCTCGGCGGCCGTGGCGATCGTCGGACTGCTCACGCACACGGGCCTACTCGAGGCGCTCGGCTATATCGGCTTCTTTCTCAACCTGTTCAACCTCCTCCCCGTGGTGCCGCTCGACGGCGGACGCGCGATGGCGGCGATGGCGCCGTGGATGTGGTTCCTCGGCTTCGGCGCGATGGTGCTGCTGGACTTCGTCGCGCCCAACCCGATCCTGCTGATCATCACGCTGGTTGCCGGCTTCGAGCTCTACCGACGCTGGGAGCTCCGTCGCCGGCCGAACGCAGCGCAGACCGCCTATTACAAGGTCTCGCCGCGCAACCGGATGATCGTCGGCGGCATCTACATCGGCCTGATCGTGGCACTGGCGATCGGCATGCACTTCACCTACCTGCACCGCACGATCAGCTGAGCCGCGGCTCCTAGAGCGCTCAGCGGCGGGCGTCGCGCAGGCCGCGCTCGATCTCCCGCTGGGAGTCCCGACGGCGCAGCACCTCGCGCTTGTCGTGTACGTCCTTGCCCCGCGCCAGAGCGATCTCAACCTTGGCGCGCGGGCCGGAGAAGTAAATCCGCGTCGGCACAAGCGTCAGACCGCGCTCAGCGACCCGTGCGGCCAGCCGGTCGAGCTCGCGGCGGTGCAGCAGCAGCTTGCGCTCGCGCTCCGGCTCGTGGTTCTCGCGGCTCGCCGGCGCGTAGTGCGGGATGTGGACGTTGCGCAACCAGAGCTCGCCATCGCGGATCGTCGCGAACCCGTCCTTGAGCTGGGCACTGCCGCCGCGCAGCGACTTCACTTCGGTCCCGAGGAGCACGACGCCGCACTCGATGCGCTCGAGCAGGTTGAAGCGGTAGGACGCGTAGCGGTTCGAGGCAACGTCGCCGCTGGCGACCTTTCGCTTGGCTTTGGCCATCCAGCGACAGTAGCGCTTGCGGGCAGCCCATGGCAGCGCCGCAGGCTCGGCTAACTCTCTAGGTCAACTCGAGGTCGACTCTTCCTCTTGGCGCATCGATCGCGTGGACCCGGACGCTTACCGGATCGCCGATTCGCAGCGTGCCGCCGCGCCGCGTGCCATGGAGGATCGTGCCCTCCTCGTTGAGCTCCCACCACTCCCCGCGCATCCTCCGGACGGCGAGCATCCCCTCGTAACCGTCGCCGAACGCGACGAAGGCGCCAGCTTCGATCACGCCAACGATCTCGCCGTCCCAGACGCGCTCGTGATCTTCGCGCCCAAGCGCGAAGCAACGTGCGACATCGTCCGCGGCGCGTTCGATGTCGATCGCCGCGCGCTCGCACAGCGAGGTCCACTGCCCGAGCTCGCCGAGGGCGGAGGCCGCCGGCGCGGGCTCCTCGCCGCCGAGGACCGCGAGCAGCGCGCGGTGAGCGATGAGGTCCGGGTAGCGGCGGATCGGCGAGGTGAAGTGGCAGTAGCGCGGCGAGCGCAGGCCCGCGTGACCGAGGTTGCGCGGCGAGTAGTAGGCCTGTTTGAGCGAGCGGAGGATCAGCGAGCCAAACGCCAGCCGCCCGCGACCGCTAGAGACGACGTAGCGCTCGACGGCCTGCGAGATCTTGCCCACCAGCTCGCCCGCTTCGGACGGGGCGAGCTGCTCGGGCAGCGGCGGCGTCGGCACGCCAAGCGATGCCAGCTGCCCGACCAGACGCTCGACGCGCGCCGGGTCGGGCTGCTCGTGCACGCGATAGAGCGTCGGCGCGTGGGCCTCGTCGAGCAACTTTGCGACCTGCTCGTTGGCGGCGATCATCAGGTGCTCGATCAACTCGTGGGACTCCGTTTGCTGGCCGAGCGTGACGCGGTGAATGTGCCCGGCGTGGTCGAGCTCGAACTGCGGCTCGGCACTGGTGATCACGAGGCCGCCCCGTCGCGCGCGCTCCCGCGCAAGCTCACGCGCCGTGGCGCGGGCGAGCGCCAGCGGTTCCGCCCACGGCGCGCTCGCCGTCTCCTGACCGGCGAAGATCCGGTCTACCCGGTCGTAGTCCAGGCGCTCGTCCGAGCAGATGATCGAGCGCACGAACGCCGCGCGCACAACTCGCGCCGCATCGAAATCGAGCTCGACCGTCACCGTCAGGCGATCCTCCCCGGGCACGAGCGAGCATTTCTCATTCGAGAGCGCCGCGGGCAGCATCGGTTCGACCGTCCCCGGGACGTACACGCTGGTCCCGCGATGTTGCGCCTCGCGATCGATCAGTGATCCGGGCGGCACGAAGGCTGCGACGTCGGCGATATGCACCCACACCCGCGTGCGGCCGTCTGGGAGCCGCGCCGCGGAGATCGCGTCGTCATAGTCGCGCGCGCCGGTCGGATCGATCGTGAACGTCGCCAGTTCGCGCAGATCGCGCCGCTCGCTCGTGCCCGCGATCGCCTCGCGAGCCTCGAGCTCGACCGCCGGCTCAAATCGCCGCGCCAGCCCGCGCTCCGCCATCAGCGCCTCGATCACGTCACGCGCGACGTCGGGACGCCCGATCCGCCTCACGATCTCTGCCCGCGCGCCGCGGCCTCTCGGCACGACGCGCACGAGGGCGAGATCGCCGTCGCGCGAACGCGACGCCGCGGGGTCGACCGTCAGCTGCCCCCGCGCTCCCCTCGACGCGCCCGCTGCCGCGCGCGGCGGCGCGAACAGCTCGCGCGCGACCATGAAGCGCCCGCGGCGCTCGAGAACCGCGGCAAAGGCCGGCGCACGACTGCTCAACGCACGCGCGCGGCGACGAGCCGGAGGGCGGTGGCAAGCGCCGGATCGCGACTCGGCGTGACCGCCCCCTGAACGAGCACGTTCGGCGTAATGCCGGCCCCGCGCTTCAAGCCGCCGGCGCCGAGGTTGCTCCCGTTTGGCAGGAAGTACTCGCCGACCGTGACGTCGATCGCGCCGCCGTTGGCGAGCGGCCGCAGCTCCTGGTAGACGCCCTTGCCGTAGGTGTGGGTGCCGACGATCGTCGCGCGGTGATCATCCTGGAGCGCGCCGGCGACGATCTCCGCGGCGGAGGCCGTGTCGCGATTGACGAGCACCGCCATCGGCTGCGACGGCGCTAGCGGATCGCCGGTCGCATACAACGTCACCGTCGGCTGCGTACGCCCGCGCGTCGTCACGATCACGCCATGGGCGATGAACATGCTCGCCACAAGCCGCGCCTCGCTGACCAGGCCGCCGCCGTTATCGCGCAGGTCGAGCACAATCGCTTTGGCGCCCGCGTGCAGGAGCCCCTCGAGCGTCGAGGCGACCTCGGTGTGAATGCCCGGCACGTCGAACGTGGGAAGCTCGATGACAGCGACTCGAACGCCGCGCACGGTTCTCATCACGCCAGTCACGATCGGCTCGTCGACCAGCGCCCGCGTGATCGGGAGGCTCACTTGGCGGTGACCCCGGCGAATCCGAAGTGTCACAACCGTGCCCGGCTTGCCGCGGATCACGCCCGTCGAATACGCCGCCGAGCGTCCCGCGAAGGACTTGCCGTCAGCGCCGAGGATCAGATCGCCCGGCTGCACGCCGGCGCGTGCAGCCGGTGAGCCGGCGAGCACGTCCTCGACGAGCAGCCCGGCGCGCTCGACATTGATGTCGACGCCGACGCCGGCGAAGCGCATCGGCTGCGGCTTGATGAACGCGTTGAACTCTCCCGGCGTGTAGTAGTTCGCGTAGGGGTCATGCAGGCTCGCCACCGCACCGGCGATCGCCCCGTTCGCCAGCGCGTTGTCGCTGAGCGGACGGAAATAGTCGTGCTCGATGTCGGCGAGCGCCTGGTCGACCGTGGCGTTTTGCGGGCCGGCGACGAACGCATTGCGTAGAAACGGCGGCAGGTCCGCGGGGTGGCCGCCCCACCAGATGCCGCCAATGATCAGCGCCAGCGCCGCGACGGCGGCAAGGATGGTCTTCTCTGGGGCGGTCTGCATGGGTAGCGGCGCTGCTCTTCACGCCGTAGCGCCAGGGTATCGGGCGGCTGGCGGCGGCCGTGTCACCTCGATTCACCCGCGACGTGCTCTAGCGTTTGACTATGCCAGCGATCTCGACCACGACGGCGCCGAACGGGCTCGCGATCCATCGGATCTCGATTCCCGGCACGCGCGCGTTGACGACGCTCGTCGCGTTCGATGCCGGAGCGCGCTCCGAGCGCGCGGGGGAAAACGGCATCGCCCACTTTCTCGAGCACCTCGTGTTCAAGGGTGGCGAGCGCTACCGCACTTATCGCGACGTCAACGAGACCGCCGAGCGGATGGGCGCGGCGCTCAACGCGTACACGAGCCACGACCTGGTCGCCTTTCACATCACCTCGCGGGCCGAGTCCGCGGTCGCGGCGGTCGACCTGTTGACCGACATCGCCGGCCGGCCGCAGATCGATCCCGACGAGCTCGACCGCGAGCGCGGCGTCGTGATCCAGGAGATCGCCCGCGCCAACGACCAGCCTTCGATGGTCGCCGAGCATCTGATCGACCGTGCCGCGTTCGGCGAGCATCCGCTCGGACGACCGGTACTCGGCCCCGAGGAGCACCTGCGTGCCTTCAGCCGCGACACCATCGTCAACTTCCGCACGCGGCGCTGGTCACCCGCCCGCGGCGGCGCGTTCCTGGTCGGCAACACCGACCATCTCCCCGACGAGGCGACGCTCGAGGAGTGCTTCGCGCGCTTCCCTTCGTTCGCTGAGTCCGACGCCTTCGAGCCGGCCCCGGCGTTCACACCGGCGACGCTCGTCGAGCCCCGTGACACCAACCAGTCGCATCTGCGGCTGCTCTACCGGCCGCAAATCGACGCGGCCGATCCGCAAGCGCGCGCGGCGCTCGGTATCTACTCAACGCTGCTCGGAGGCTCAATGGGTTCACGCCTATTCGACGAGATCCGTGAACAGCGCGGCCTGTGCTACTCGGTCTGGTCGGTCGACCACTCCTTCGCCGACGTACCGATCCTCCAGCTCGGCGCCGGCCTTGACTCATCCAAGTGCCTCGAGGCATATGCGCGGATGCGCGCGATCGTCGATGAGCTACGTAGCGACGGACCGCGCGTCGAGGAAATCGAGCGCGCCCGCGCCTACGCCGCCGGCCGTCGCGTGCTCGCGTTTGAGAACTCTGGTGCCGTCGCCCGCTACGCCGCGAACCAGGCGATCGTCCACGGCGACGAGCTCGACCCCGACGTCGCGATCGCGCGGATCGACGCCGTCACCTTCGACGAGGTAGCCGCGGTCGCGAGCTCGATCAGCCCCGAGCTCGCCGTCGCCTGTGTCGGCCCCCACGCCGCGAGCGACTTCGACTAGTGGCGCCCTTCGAGTACACGGTGAGCACCGCTGACGGGCGCGCGCTGGCTGTCTTGGAGGACGGCGACCCCGCGGGCCGGCCCGTGCTCGTCCACAACGGCACACCCAACTCACGCCTGCTGTTTGCGCCCACCGTTGCACTCGCCGAACACCAGGGGATCCGACTGATCTCCAACGACCGACCCGGCTATGGCGGCTCGAGCGCCCAACCTGGTCGGAGCGTCGCCGACTGTGTGGAGGACGTCCAAGCGATTGCGGCAGCTCTCGCCATCGAGGAGCTCGCTGTCTGGGGCATCTCCGGCGGTGGACCGCACGCCCTCGCCTGTGCCGCGCTGCTTCCCGAGCTCGTGGTCGCCGCGGCCTCCCTTGCCTCACTCGCGCCATACGCCGCGCCGGACCTCGATTTCTTCGCCGGCATGGGTGAGCTCAACGTCGAGGACATTCGTCTGCAACTCGAGGACCCCGTCGCGGCGCGAGCGAAGTGCGAGCAGGACCGTGAGGAGTACATCGCTGCCGACGCCGACGAGCTCGCCGCGGCAATGCGGACGCTGCTCACCCCGGTCGACGCCGAGGTCTTCACCGGCGAACTCGCGGAATACCTGGTGGAGTGCACGCGTGACGGCCTCGCTCCCGGGGCTGAAGGGTGGTGGGAGGACGGGGTCGCGCTCCTCGACCCCTGGGGCTTTGAGCTCGGCTCGATTTCCACCCCTGTGCTGCTTCGCCACGGTCGCGAGGATCGCTTCGTCCCGGTCGGGCACGGCGAGTGGCTCGCCCAGCACATTCCCGGCGTGCGGGCTGAGCTGACCGACGACGATGGTCACCTCACCCTGGTCCCGCGTCACCTCGAGTCCGTCCATCGCTGGCTCCTGGAGCACTTCCGCTAAACGCCCGCACCTCGGGGCGCAGCACTGGCACGCTCGGCAAGCCCAATCACCATCATCTCTGACTTCAAATACGCCAGCGCAGCCGCTGGGACGCCCGTCGACGCGATCCCAGACCCCGACGGCGCCCTCCAGGTCAGCGACGACACCGCAGGCGCGATCTAGCGCATCACTCCCTGAAGGCCGGCATGGGGTTCAGTCGCAGCTGGACTCGCGATTCCCGCGGCAGCCCGGACGCACGGGGCGACTTCGATAATCGCCCGTCCAGCGGCGTCCTGGCAGCTTATGGGCGGACGGATCGGTGCCGTTAAGGATCAGGCGTACACATACATAGGTCTTCGCAGTGCGTTGGCCACCCTAAAGGCGGTCGACAGGACGAAAAGAGAATTGAATGCTGACGCCGGGACGAGGACCGATTCGCCGCGTGGCGTTGGCGCTGATGGCCGTGATGGTCTTAGCGCTGCTCTTCGTGGGCGTGCTGTACTCGACGGATCTCCGGTCGGGCTCGCTGCTAGAGCCGTCGAAGTGGGTTTACGACGGCCTTCTCGTCGCCGCGACTCTGCTGTGTGCGTTGCGTGCATTGGCGGTGCGTCGCGAGCGCGTCGCGTGGTCGTTGATGGCGCTGGCGCTGGCCAGCTGGACCATCGGCGAGATAATTTGGGACTGCCTCTACGGCTCGACGAGCAACCCGCCGATCCCGTCAATCTCGGACGGATTCTGGCTCGCGTTCTATCCGTTGGCAGCGGCGTCGCTCGTGGCGCTCGGTCGTCTGCGTCTGCGCAACCTGTCCGCAACGGCGTGGCTCGACGCCGCGACCGGGGCACTCGGCGTCGCCGCGGTGTCTGCCGCGGTGATCTTCGACACTGTTCTGCGCAGCACCCACGGCAGCTTCCGCGTCGTCGCCACAGGCTTGGCATATCCGGTGGGCGATTTGGCTCTGCTCTCGATCGTAGTGCTCGTGAGCATCGCGTCCGGACGCAGGCTGTTCAGGCAGAGCTGGATGGGCATGGTCAGCGGGCTGCTTGTCTTCTACGCCACGGACTCGGTCTATCTGGTGCAGACGGCCAACAACAGCTACCACCAGTACGGCCCACTCGACATCGGCTGGCCACTCGGGATCGCACTGATCGCCTCCGCGGCCTGGATGCCTTTCCGCAGGAACCCAGAACCGGCGGAGGATCAGCCAGGGGTGGCGGTAGCCGTGGGCTTCGGGATGCTCGGCTTGGGCGTGCTGATCGTTGACCACTTCCGATCGACCAACCTGCTGGCCTTGGTCCTGGCATCCGGATGCGTCGTCTCGGTCGGCGTGGGGCTGGTGTTCGCATTCCGCTACCGCGAGACCGCCGACGCCGCGACGCGTGCCCGTGACGAGGCGATCGAGGCATCGAACGCGAAGTCGATGTTCGTCGCGACCGTCAGCCACGAGCTGCGGACCCCGCTCAACGGCGTGATCGGCATGTCCGACCTGCTGCTCGAGACTGAACTGACCGACCAGCAACGCGAATACGCCGAGATCGTGCGGACGTCCTCCGAAGGGCTGCTAGCGATCATCAACGACATCCTCGACTATTCCAAGATCGAGGCCGGCAAGCTCGCCGTGGCCAGCACCGCTTTTTCACTGCGAGAAACGATCGCGGAAGCATGCGCGATGTCGCTCGTCGCCGCTAGTGCAAAGGAGATCGAGGTGAACGTCCTCAGCGACCCCGAGCTGCCAGCCTGGCTGAACGGCGACGCCAGCCGTATCCGACAGGTCGTGATCAACCTCGTTGCAAACGCCGTCAAGTTCACGAACAAGGGAAGCGTCACGGTGCGTGTCAACGCGACGCCGCTGGAAGGCGCGACACGCGCGCGAGTCGAGATCACCGACACGGGAATCGGAATCGACGAAAGTAGCCTCGCGCACTTGTTCAAACCGTTCACGCAGGCCGACAACACGCACTCCCGCGAACACGGCGGCACCGGGCTCGGCTTGACGATCTCGGCGCAGCTGGTTGAAACGATGGGTGGCACGATCGGAGCGCGCAGCCGACCCGGTCAGGGTTCGACATTCTGGTTCGAGCTCGACCTGCCGACGGCCACCGGTCCGACGGTGCCCGCCGCGAACGTAGCGGGCGAGGACGTGCCGGCGGCAGTCGCGAGCGCGAAGCCGGCAAGGCCGACCGCGCGCAGCGGCGCCGCACGAGCCATCGCGCCTGCGGTGTCTGACAGCGCACCGCTGGTGCTGGTGGCTGAGGACACCCCGGTCAATCAGGCCGTCGCTGTGGCGCTGCTGACGAGATGCGGGTACCGAGCGCAGGTCGTCAACAACGGCCGCGAGGCACTGGCAGCGATCGCGACGACCAGCTTCGAGGCCGTCCTGATGGACTGTCAGATGCCAGTGATGGACGGCTATGAGGCGACGCGGGAGATCCGCCGCAGCGAGTACGACGACAGGCATCTCCCGATCATCGCGCTGACCGCTCATTCAATGGCCGGCGATGAACAGAAATGCCGTGCCGCCGGCATGGACGACTACCTCAGCAAGCCGCTGCGCGAACAGATGCTCCGCGCTGCGCTCGCTCGCGCGGCAGGGGAGACAGCGCTGTCCGCCGACGCGCCAGTTGCGCCACCCGGCGCCGCGCCGGTCGCTATGCCGTCGTCGATCAGCTGATCGCGACCATCCGCTCGATCGCCAGGCGCGCGGCGTCGGCGGTCGCGGCGGGGACGCTGACTTCGTAGACGCCGTCACGCAGCGCATCGCGGAGCTTGGGCAGCGTGATCATCTTCATGAAACGGCAGCTCGCCTCGGCGTTGGCGGGAATGAACTCGACCTTGGGGGCCGTCTTGCGCAGCGGATAGAGCATGCCGACCTCGGTCGCGACGATCGCGCTCGAGCCGGGCGTGGCGTGGGCCGCGTAGTCGAGCATCCCGCCGGTTGAGAGCATGTGGACGCCGTCGGGGCTGATGTCGCCGGCGGCGACGTACTCCATCGCGCTCGTCGAGCAGCCACATTCGGGGTGGATCAGGAACTCGGCGTCGGGGTGCGCGGCGCGCGTCGCCGTGATATCGGCCGGGCGAATTCCCGCGTGCACATGGCACTCGCCGTCCCAGATATGCAGCGAGCGCCCGAGCTGGCGCTCGACGTAGGCGCCGAGGAACATGTCGGGGCCGAAGAGGATCTCGGTGTCCGGGCCGCGCTCGGCGAGGATCTGGCGCACCACGCCGACCGCGTTCGAGGAGGTGCAGCAGTAGTCGCTCAGCGCCTTCACCTCAGCCGACGTGTTGACATACATCACCACGAGAGCGTCGGGATGCTGCTCCTTCCAGGCCGCGAGCTGCTCGGCGGAGATCGACTCGGCGAGCGAGCAGCCGGCGTCGGGATCGGGAATCAGGACGGTCTTTGCCGGCGAGAGGATCGCCGCCGTCTCGGCCATGAAGTGCACGCCGCAGAAGGCGATCGTGCTCGCCTGTGTCCGCGCGGCCTGCAGGGAGAGCCCGAGCGAGTCACCGACGAAATCGGCGACGTCCTGGACCTCCGGCAGCTGGTAGTTGTGCGCCAGGATCACTGCGTCGCGCGCCTGCGCGAGCTCGCGGACCTCGGCCTGGAGCTCGCGGATCTCGCGATCCTCGAGCGGTGGCGGGACCAGTGTGGCCATCGGCAGAGCGTGCATTTCGATCAGGTGCTCGGCTGCAGGATCAAGGAGAGGTCGAGCGCCGGCGCCGAATGCGTCAGCGCCCCGATTGAGATGAATTGTACGCCGGTCCCCGCGACCGCCCGGAGCGTCTCGAGCGTGACGCCGCCACTAGCCTCAAGGCTCGCGCGCCCGTCCACCTGCGCAACTGCGGCCCGCAGCTCGGACGCGTCCATGTTGTCGAGCAGCAGCCGCTCCGCCCCCGCGCCCAGCGCCTCGGCGATCTCGCGGCTGTCCCGCACCTCCACCTCGAGTGTGATGTCGGGAGCGTGCGCGCGCGCCGCCACGACCGCCGCACCGATCCCACCCGCCGCCGCGATGTGGTTCTCCTTGATGAGGATCGCGTCGAAGAGCCCCACGCGGTGGTTGGTGGCCCCTCCGGCCGCGACCGCCGCTTTTTCAAGCAACCGCAGTCCCGGCGTTGTCTTGCGCGTGTCGAGGATCGTCGCACCGGTCCCTTCCACCTCGCGCACACAACGTGCGGCGAAGGTGGCGATCCCGGATAGATGCGCCAAGAAATTGAGTGCAGTCCGCTCAGCGGCCAAGAGCGCGCGCGTCGAGCCATCGACCCTGAGGACGTCCCCACCCGCCTCACGCCACTCGCCCTCGCTCGCGAGCCGCGAGACGACAGCGGCGGGATCGAGCAGCGTAAACGCCAGCTCGGCTGCGTCAAGACCATAGATCACGCCAGCTTCCTTCTGCGTGATCAGCGCACGGGCCCGCAGATCAAGCGGCACTATCGCTTCGCCGGTGACATCCCCTGGCCCGAGGTCCTCGGCGAGTGCACGCTGCACGAGATCCTCGAGCCCGGAAACCGTGACCGCACTCACGTGTTTTGCCCGAGCAGGAAGGCCCGCACGAAGTCATCGAGATCGCCATCCAGCACGCGCTGCACGTCGCCCATCTCATAGCCCGTGCGGTGGTCCTTGACCAGCGTGTAGGGGTGCAGCACATAGGAGCGGATCTGCGAGCCGAAGTTGACGTCCTGGGCCTCCCCCTTCTCGCGTGCGATCTCCGCCTGGCGCGCGCGCTCCTCGCGCTCGGCGAGCTTCGCACGCAGCATCGTCATCGCGGTCTGGCGATTCTGGGTCTGCGAGCGCTCGTTCTGGCATTGCACGACGATCCCGCTGGGGCGGTGGGTGATGCGCACGGCCGAGTCGGTCTTGTTGACGTGCTGGCCGCCGGCGCCGCTCGCGCGATAGGTGTCGACCTGGAGGTCGTCGTCGTTGATATCGATCTCGCCCTCGTCCTCGACGACCGGCGCTACCTCAACCCCGGCAAAGCTCGTCTGGCGGCGGTTGGCGGAGTCAAACGGCGACAGCCGGACGAGGCGGTGAACGCCCTTTTCGGCACCGAAAAGGCCGTAGGCGTTCTCGCCGCTGGCGCGGAACGTCGCCGACTTGATCCCCGCCTCCTCGCCGGGTGAAACCTCGAGCAGCTCGGTTGCAAAGCCCCGCTTCTCAGCCCAGCGCATCTCCATCCGCAAAACCATCTCCGCCCAGTCCTGGGCGTCGGTGCCGCCGGCGCCGGCGTTTACCGTGACGAGCGCGTCGCCCGAGTCGTAGCGACCGGAGAACAGCCGCTCCTCCTCTAGCGCGAACAGGCGCTGCTCAACCGACTCGAGCGCGCCTTCGACCTCGGCGGCCAGCTCTTCGTCCTCCTCGCCGAGCTCGACCAGGGCGTCGAGGTCTTCGACGTCGGCCTGCACGCTGGCGAAGAGCTCCAGGCGCCGCTGGGCCCGCGCGTGCTCGCTGCCGACCTTCGCTGCCCTCGTCGCGTCGTCCCAGAAGCCGGGGGCGCTCATCTGTTGTTCGAGCGCCGCTACGCGCTCGGTCATCGCAGCCGGGTCAAAGATAGTCCGCGAGCAGCTTCAGCTGCTCGCGGACGGCCGCGAGACGCGCGGGGGTGGGTTCGGCGTTTGCAGCGCTTGGCACGGCCTAGGCTCCGTGGCAGCGCTTGAACTTCTTGCCGGAGCCGCACCAGCAGGGCTCGTTGCGCCCGATCTGCTCGTCGTCGGCGAGCTGGCGCTGCTCGACATGGGTCGGCACCGGCAGCTCCTCCTCGCCGCCAAAGGGATTCTCCGCGAGGCCGGTGGCGGCTTCCGCAGCGGCGGCGGCGCCGATCGCGCTCGCGCCGACCGCGGCACCCGAGGAGTAGGTCACGTTCGCCGCGCGCGTCGAGCTGCCACCTGGCTGATAGGGCGCCGCGCCCGCTGGCTCGGGTCCGCCATTGGGTGCTGCCACCTGCACCTGCACGTGGAAGATCATCCGCGCGAAGTCGGCCCAGACGGTGTTCATCAGGTCGGTGAACAGCGTGAAGGCCTCGTTCTTGTAGGCGACCAGCGGGTCGATCTGGGCGAACCCGCGCAGATGGATCCCTTCGCGCAGGTAGTCCATGTCGTAGAGGTGCTCACGCCAGCGCTCGTCGATGATCTGCAGCAACAGGTAGCGCTCGAGCGCGCGCATCAGCTCCTCGCCGAGCTCTGCCTCACGCGCGTCGTACTGCCGCGCCGCGTCTTCGCTGACGAGCTCGATCAGCTGATTGACGTCGGCACGCACATCATCGAGCGCGCCCGCCGGCAGGGACACCGGGTAGATCGCCGACAGGGCCGTCATCAGCCCGTCCAGATCCCAGTCCTCGGCGTACTCCTCGGCGGTGTAGTCCTCGATCGTGCGGTCGAGCACCGCGGTGATCTCCTCGCGCGCGTCCTGGGCCATGTCGCCGCCCTCGAGCACCTGGTCGCGCAGCGCGTAGACGATGCGCCGCTGCTCGTTCATCACGTCGTCGTACTCGAGCACGTGCTTGCGTGCGAGGAAGTTCTGCTCTTCGACCTTGCGCTGGGCCTTTTCGATCTGCTTTGAGAGCATGCCGGCCTCGATCGGCTCTTCGTTGCCTTCGACGTCGACGGTGCCCAGGCGGTCGAGGATGCGGTAGATCCGGTCGCCGGCGAAGAGGCGGATCAGGTCGTCCTCGGCCGAGAGGAAGAAGCGCGACTCGCCGGGGTCACCCTGGCGTCCGGAGCGGCCGCGCAGCTGGTTGTCGATGCGCCGGGACTCGTGGCGCTCGGTGCCGATGATGAAGAGCCCTCCCGCCTCGAGCACCTCCTCGCGGGCGCTCTCGATCTGGGCTTCGACGGCCGGCAAGCGCTCGGCGTACTGCTCGTCGTAGCCCGGCTCGCCCGGTCGCAGCCCGAGCTGCGCGAGCTCGAGGCGCGTCATGTGCTCGGGATTGCCGCCGAGCTTGATGTCGACACCGCGTCCGGCCATGTTCGTCGCGATCATCACGGCCCCGGGCCGGCCGGCGTCGGCGATGATCTCGCCTTCGCGCTCGGCGTGCTCGGGCTTGGCGTTCAGCACCTTGTGCTCGATGCCGCGCTTGCGCAGGCGCTCGCTCAACAGCTCGGAGATTTCGACCGAGATCGTGCCGACGAGCACCGGCTGGCCGGTGCGGTTGCGCTCGACGATCTCGCGCTCCACAGCCGACCACTTGCCGTCCTTGGTCTTGTAAACCTGATCGTTGCGGTCCGCGCGGATCATCGGCTGGTGCGTCGGGATCTGGACGACCGGCAGCTTGTAGATCTTCATGAACTCGGTTGCCTCGGTGAGCGCCGTGCCGGTCATGCCGGCGAGCTTCGTGTAGAGGCGGAAGTAGTTCTGCAGGGTGATCGTCGCGAGCGTTTGGTTCTCGTCCTGAACCGTCACGCCCTCCTTGGCCTCGATCGCCTGGTGCAGGCCCTCGGACCAGCGCCGGCCGTCGAGCATGCGACCGGTGAACTCGTCGATGATCTTGACCTCGCCATCAACCACGGCGTAGTCGACGTCGCGCTTGTACAGCGACTCCGCACGCAAGGCCTGGATCAGGTGGTTGACGAGGTGCCCGTTCTCGGCCCGGTAGAGGTGGTCGATCCCGAGGAAGCGCTCGGCCTTGGCGACGCCAAGCTCGGTCACCGCGACCGTCTTGTGCTTCTCCTCGATCTCGTAGTCGAAGTCGGCGACGAACTCCTTGCGCATCCGTGGGTCGAGCCCATCGGGCATCTTGCCCGGCGCCATCTGCGGCGCCAGGCGCGCGAACTGCACGTACATCTCGGCCGCGCGCTCGGGCGCACCGGAGATGATCAGGGGCGTGCGCGCTTCGTCGATCAGGATGTTGTCGACCTCGTCGACGACTGCAAAGGAGTGACTCGCGACGTTGCGGCCTTCGGCGTCGACGCGACCGCCGTGCTGAACCTTTTCCTCGAGGCTGCCGGCCATGTTGTCGCGCAGATAGTCAAAGCCGAACTCCGAGTTGGTGCCGTAGGTCACGTCGCAGGCGTAGGCGTGGCGCTTGTCCTCTACGGGTTGGTGTGACTGGAGCACGCCGACGCTCACGCCGAGCGCCTCGTAGATCGGGCTCATCCACTCGGCGTCGCGGCGCGCGAGGTAGTCGTTGACGGTGACAAGGTGCACGCCTTTGCCCGCCAGCGAGTTGAGCACGACGGCGAGGGTTGCCGTCAGCGTCTTACCTTCGCCGGTGCGCATTTCGGCGATCGCGCCGCCGTGGAGCACCATCCCACCGATCAGCTGGACATCGAAGTGGCGCATCCCCATGCGCCGCTTGCCAACCTCGCGGACGATTGCGAAACACTCAGGAAGCAGGTCGTCGAGCGACTCGCCGCCTTGCGCGCGTTCGCGCAGGCCGTCCATCCGCGCACGCAGCTCCTCGTCGCTGTCGAGCTCGAGCTCGGGCTCGAAGGCGCCGATCAGAACCACGCGCTGCTCGTGGCGTTTGAACAGCTTTGATTCACCGACGTTGAGCGCGCGGTCGAGAATGCCCATCAGATCAGCCTACCAGCGGTGAGTTGCCGGTCCACCCGCCTGTTCTCCGCCCGGCGTCAGGCGTATTGGCAGGCCGTGAACACGCACCAACGCTAGCACCCAGAGCCGTCGCTACGGGTCGATCAAGCGCGCGGGCGCAGGCTCTCGACGATGCCGCCCTGGGCGGCGATCGCACCGACGAGGATCGTGCCCGCGGCCAGCTGGGTACCCGGGAAGACGATTGAGTCACGCAACGAGACGCCGTCGCCGATCCGCGCGCCGTCGCCGATCGCGAGCGGCCCGAGCAGACGGACGTTCGCGCCGATCTCGACGTCACGACCGATCCAGATCATCCCGTCGACCTCGACGAGCCCCGTAAGGGTCGAGCCCTCGCCGACGATCACGCCGGGGCGCTCTTCGCGTCCGGGCACCGCGATTGCGAGCTCGCCGGCGAGCGCGTCGAAGGTGCCCTGGCGTAATTCGGCCAGCGAGCCGACGTCGTTCCAGTACTCGTTGATTTCGTGCACGACGAACGGCACATCGTCGGCCAGCAGCGCCGGAAAGACGTCGTTGGCCCAGTCCGCGACGGGGCGATCGGGGAAGTAGTCGAAGATCTCCGGCTCGAAGCAGTAGATGCCGCAGTTGCCGAGGTCGGAAAGCGCCTCTTGCGGGCTCGGTTTCTCCTGAAAGCCGCTGATGCGGCCGGCGCGGTCAGTCACGACCACCCCGTACTCGCTGGTGTCGTGAACCCGCTTGACGGCGAGCGTCGCGATAGCCCCAGCTTCGCGGTGGCGGGCGGCCAGCGCCCCGAGGTCGATGTCGGTGAGCGCGTCGCCGGAGATCACGAGAAAGGACCCGGAGCCCAGCAGGTCGGCGCAGTTGCGCACCCCGCCGGCGGTACCGAGCAGCGAATCCTCGTAGCGGTAGGTGATCCGCTCGCCGAAGTAGCCGCGGATCGCTTCAGGAAAGTGGTGCAGGTTGGCAACCACCTGCTCGAAGCCGTAACGATCGAGCAGGTCGAGGATGTGCGCCATGACCGGGCGGTCGAGTACCGGGACCATGGGCTTCGCGAGCTCGTAGGTGATGGGTCGCAGGCGGGTGCCGAGACCGGCGGCGAGAACCATCGCGCGCATTCATCGGCACGCTAGCGGAACGAGCGCAGGTAGCGTTCCTGCGCGGCACTCAACACGTCGATCTCGATGCCTAGCGAGGCGAGCTTGAGGCGTGCCACCTCGTGGTCGAGTTCGAGCGGCGGCGCGTGAACCCCGGCCTGGAGCTGCGCGCCCTCGCGCGCGAGGTGCGCCACCGCGAGCGCCTGAGCGGCAAAGGACATGTCCATCACGGCCGCCGGGTGACCGGCAGCGGCGGCGAGGTTGACGACGCGGCCCTTGGCCAACACGTGCAGTCGCCGACCGTCACCGAGCTCGTATTCGTCGACGAGCGGCAGGACCGCGTGCGGCGGCGCGACGGCGAGGGCGGCGAGCTGACCGAGGCTGATCTCGACGTCGAAGTGGCCGGCGTTTGCGATCACCGCGCCGTCGGGCATCAGCTCGAAATGCTCGCGCCGCAGGACGTCCGGTGCACCGGTGACCGTGATGAAAACCTCGCCGATGGCGGCCGCGGCGCGCGCGGTCATCACCTGGAAGCCCTCCATCCGTGCCTCGAGGGCACGCACCGGGTCGACCTCGCAGACGATCACTACGGCCCCGGCTCCTTTCGCGCGCGCAGCGATGCCGCGGCCCGCCGCGCCGTAGCCGAGCACAACGACGGCGCGGCCGGCGAACAGCAGGTTGGTCGCGCGCAGGATGCCATCGAGCGTCGATTGGCCGGTGCCGTAGCGGTCGTTGAAGACGCGCTCGGTGAGCGTTTCGTTGACCGCCAGGACGGGGCAGCGCAACGCGCCTTCGGCGGCCATCGCGCGCAGGCGTACAAGCCCGGTTGTCGTCTCCTCGGTCGCCCCGAGCAGCGATGGCGCGAGCGGCGTGCTACCGGCGTGCGCGGTGACGATCAGCTCGGCGCCGTCGTCGATCAAGATCTGCGGGGCGCCCGCGACGAGGCGCTCGAGGTGGCGGGTGTAGGCGGCGCGGTCCTCACCGCGCAGCGCGTAGACCTCGGTGCCGTGCTGCGCAACCAGGGCCGCGGCGACGTCGTCCTGGGTCGAGAGCGGGTTCGCGGCGCAGAGCGCGACCTCGGCGCCGCCGGCGCGCAGCGCGCGCACAAGGTTCGCCGTCTCCGCCGTAACGTGCAGGCAGGCGGCGACGCGCAGGCCGGCGAGCGGTAGCTCGCGCTCGAAGCGCGCGCGGATCGCCCGCAGCAGCGGCATCTGGCCCTCGGCCCAGGCGATCCGCGCAGCGCCGGCGTCGAGCAGCGCAATGTCGTGGGCTGCGCGGGTGCTGCGCCGCCCGGCGGGCATGACCCCGCCCCTCAGTAGCGGTACTGGTCGCTCTTGTAGGGCCCCTCGACGGGCACGCCGATGTAGGCGGCCTGCTCCGGGCGCAGCTGCGTGAGGTGGATGCCGAGGGCATCGAGGTGCAGTCGCGCGACCTTCTCGTCGAGGTACTTCGGTAACACGTAAACCCGCGTCTCGTACTCGTCGCGTTTTGTGAACAGCTCGATCTGGGCGATCGTCTGGTTGGTGAAGGAGTTAGACATCACGAAGCTCGGGTGGCCCGTTGCGTTACCGAGGTTGAGCAGCCGCCCCTCGGAGAGCAGGATCACCGAGTGGCCGTCGGCGAAGGCCCACTCGTCGACCTGTGGCTTGATCGGGACGCGCTTGACGCCGGGGAGCTTGGCGAGGCCGGCGATGTCGATCTCGTTGTCGAAGTGTCCGATGTTGCCGACGATCGCCTGGTGCTTCATCCGCGCCATCTGCTCGGCGGTGATGATGTTGACGTTGCCGGTGGCGGTGATGAAGATGTCGGCGCTCTCGAGCACGTCTTCGAGCGTCGCCACCTGATAGCCCTGCATTGACGCCTGGAGCGCGCAGATCGGGTCGATCTCGGTGATGATCACGCGAGCGCCCTGGCCGCGCAGCGACTCGGCGCAGCCCTTGCCGACGTCGCCGAAGCCGCAGACGACGGCGACCTTGCCACCGATCATCACGTCGGTCGCACGGTTTATTCCGTCGATCAGCGAATGGCGGCAGCCATAGAGGTTGTCGAACTTCGACTTCGTCACCGAATCGTTGACGTTGATCGCCGGGAAAAGCAGCTCTCCGGCCTCGTGCATCTGGTAGAGGCGATGGACGCCGGTCGTGGTCTCCTCGGTGACCCCCTGGATGCCGGCAGCGATCGCCGTCCAGCGCCCGGGATCCCGTTCGAGCGAGCGCGCGAGCAGCGCCAGCAGGACGCGAAACTCGTCGGACTCGACGCTCTCAGGCGCCGGCACGGCGCCGGCGCGCTCGAACTCGACGCCCTTGTGGACCAGCATCGTGGCGTCGCCGCCGTCGTCGAGGATCATGTTCGGCCCGCCCTCGGGCCAACTCAGCGCCCGCTCGGTGCACCACCAGTACTCCTCGAGCGTCTCGCCCTTCCAGGCGAACACGGCGACGCCACGGGGCTGGTCCGGCGTGCCGTCGGGGCCGACCGCGACAGCGGCGGCGGCGTGGTCCTGGGTCGAGAAGATGTTGCACGAGGCCCAGCGGACCTGCGCACCGAGTGCCACGAGCGTCTCGATCAGCACCGCGGTCTGGATCGTCATGTGCAGCGAGCCGGTGATCCGCGCCCCGGCGAGCGGCTGGCGCTCGGCGTACTCGCGACGCGTCGCCATCAGCCCCGGCATCTCGTGCTCCGCCAGCTCGATCTCCTTGCGTCCGAAGGCAGCCAGGTTGAGGTCGGCTACCTTGAAATCCTGGTCGGTGAGCGTGCCGGTAGGTGTCATGCGATCTCCATGTGAGTGGTGTGCGAGGCGGCGATGAGCGCCTCGTGCTTGTCTTGCTCCCAGCGCAGCCAGTCGTCGGGGTCGACGTGTTCGGGCCGCTCGGGCTCGGCGTCAAACCAGGCATCGACCTCGGCCCGCAGCAGCGGCTCGCGGCGCAGCCGCAGGGCAAAGCCGAGCTCGGAGAGACCGAAGTTCAGCCGCGCGAGCAGCTCGCGCAGGGTGCGCAGCCGCTGCAGCTGCTCGGGTCCGTAGAGGCGGTAGCCGGACTCCGAACGCGAAAGCTCGAGCAGTCCTGCACGCTCGATGTAGCGCAGCATGCGCGGCGACCAGCCAGTCGTCTGTGCTGCTTCCTGGATCGTCAGCCCCTGCATCTGGCACAGACCTTACCAAAGAATTGTCAAGGTTTACCGTCGCCGAGGACCTCTGGGGATCCTCCGACGCGGGAGAGCTATCCCCACTACGGCTCGGGGGCGACGATCTCGATCCAGTCCAGTGAACGCCCGCACAGCTCGCTCGCCTGCGCCGGCTTGACCGCGAGCATGTGCGAGGACACGAGCGGCTGCAGTGCGATATCGGCGATCGAGGTGTAGTTCTCGTCATCGTCACCGCCGGGCCCGAGCGTCGGCTTGGGGTAGGTGAGTGAGATCGAATGCACACCGGCATCCAGGGTGAGCGCCACGCCGACCTCGTTCCAGCCGTCGCCGAACGGGTTGAGCTCGTCGGAGATCGCACCGATACGCCGCCCGTCGACCTTGACGATGAAGCCGCGGTCAAAGCTGCCGTCCAGCCACAGCTGGTAGCGATGCGGGCCGGTGGGGAGCTCGACGTGGGCGACAGCGGTACCGGGCGTCGTCGGGCTGAGCGCATCCTCGGACTGGCCGGTCGCAGCGTAGTCCTGGATCCAGCTTCCGGGCCAGCGCATGTCGGTCCCGCGCAGCACGATTGGATTGGCGCGTTCATAGGCCAGCAGGCTGCCGCCGTCATTCGCGGCCTGGCGGCCCAAGGCGAGCACCTCGGGACAAGACGGTACGGAGGCCGGCTGAATCGAGCAGAGCGGCGCGAACGCAGCGTTCTCCGCGGCGCCGCAATAGTCGAGCTTGTTCGAGTCACCCAGTGGGACGTGCTCGATCACCCGGTTGGTCGGGTGCGCCGGCTGCTGCCAGAGCTGGTAGTACCGCCTCGACCAGACGAGGTTGTAGATCGAGGGCGGTCGACTTTCGACCGGCGAGACGCGGATCACGAGCGAGCGGTAGGGAGCGAGCGTCGGCAGCGGGAACGAGTCGATGTCGGCCCACGCCGCCTTGGTCAGGATCGCGCCGCTCAACGTCGCGAGCAGCGGCGTGCGGTACTCCGCCGGCTCGACCGGAGCGCCCGCGCGCAGGAAATGGCGGTCGCCGTAGATCTCGTACTCGTTGAAGAACGTCGGGCCCTTGCCACCCAGCAGCTGGCCGATGTCGGCGAGCTCCTCGAGCCGTGCGCGCGGCGCGAGCGAGACGTTTCGGTACTGGAGGAAGTTCGACCACAGCACGCCGCCGGCGAGCGCACCGAGCACGGCGACGCCGGCGATAAGTGAGAGGACCCGCTCGTGGCTGAAGAGGAGCGCCCCGCCGACCAGCCCGGCGAGCAGGATCGCCGGCGAGGACATCGCGAGCGCCTTGCCGATCAGCCATGGCGTGCTGCCACCGATATAGAGCACCGTCGCGCCAATCAAGGCCACCGCGACGTAGAGCGCGAGCGCGATACGGCGCTGCCACAGCGTCCAGCCAACGCCGATCAGTCCGACGACAATCGCCAGCCAGATCAGCAGGTGCGTGCTGAGTGACGGCGGCGGCAGGGGATAGTCGCGGAAGTCCCCGACTGGCCAGATCCCGACGATCTGCAGCGCACGCAACGGCGCCACCAGGTTGCCGAGCTGAGTCGCCGTGTTGGCCGTGGCCGAGAAGGAGCCGGAGTCGACGCTCAGGTAGTGGCCGATCGTCAGCCACAGCGGCAGCGCCAACACCGCTATCGTCGCGAGGAGCAGCGCGAGTACCCGCAGAAGCCGCCCAACACCAAAACCTCTGATCGCCCGCAGCGTCAGGCCGACGTAGAGGGCGACGAACGCCGGCAGGGCGTAGATCGCCCCGCCCGGACCGAGCGTGATCATCAGCGCAGCAGCGGCGACGGCGAGCGGCAGCGTGCTTCGTGCGGTGGGCTTCTCGCGCTGGAGCAACTCGGCGGCGAGCGCGATGCCGAGCGCGAGCACGAACGCCGCCGTCAGCTCCTTGGTCCCGCCCCACGCCGCGTAGCCCCAGAGCAGCGCCGACTGGGCGGCGATGAAAGCGACGAAGGCACGCAGCCAGCGCCAGTGGATGAGCGATCCGAGCAGCGCGTAGAGGCAGAGCGATAGCGCTGCGGCACAGCAGGCCAGGTAGGGCTGGAAGATCCATGCGGCATCGATGCCGGTAACCCAGTGCCCGATGCCCGGGAGCATGAATGCGCCGGCCGGGTAGGAAGAGCCGTTCAGGTTTGTGTTGATGAGCAGCTGGAAGGTGGAGGGTGCGACGTCGGCAATTGAGCGGCCGTGGCTGAACAGCTGGTCGATCAGCGCGAGCCAGGTCGCGGTGTCGTCAAGGCGGACGTAGCCGAGGAACGTCGCCTGACCGCTGAGGATCACCGGTGCGCCGTAAATGAGCAGCACGCCGATTGCCACGAGCGCTGGCGCGGCGCCGAGCTTGGCGCGTCCCCAGACATAGCCGACGCCGGCGAGCGCGCCGATGGCCGCGACTGGCGCGGCGATCGGTGCGGTGGTCGAGAAGGCGGTCAGGATGGCCGCGACGACCAGCGCGGTTGCCAGGCCGAGCGGGATCGTCAGCGGCCCGAGCTCACGCTCACCGGCCAGCCAGCCGATCAGCGCACCCCACCCGAGGCCGATCGCCGCCAGAACCAGCGGGAAGAAAACCCACGAGGAGATCAGCGACATGCGTGTATCACGGCGTCGGCCTCATCGATCCTCGGGGCGGTGCTGGCCAGCAGCGCGCGCGATGCTAACAGGGGATGGTTCGGCCGAGCGCAGGAGCAGGCGGACGAGCCGCCAGTAGGCGGCTTGGGCGAGCGCCAGCGGCCGCGGCAGGCGCGCGAGGTTCGGGTTCTCGAGCGAGGCGCTTAGCGCTGCTGCGAAGGCGGCCGCGCTAACCGCTCGCCCGGCCTGGATCGAGCGGCGGCGGCGCAGCGTTTGCGGCAGCCCGCCGATCGTGGCGAACTGGGCGCGCAGCTTGACGGTCAGCCAGCCGTCGCGCGCGGCGATCGCGAGCAGGCCAAGCTCGCCGAGCAGAAGCGCCGGTGCGATCAGCGCCAGCAGAGCGGCGGGGTAGACGCCAAGAACGGTGCGCCAGCGGTTGCGCTCGAGCAGGAACCACTTGCGGGGGCCTTTCTCGAACTCGTAGTTGTGGGTGACGCGCGCGCGCGGCTCGACCCCGACCCCGTAGCCACTGAGTCTCAACCTCAACCCGAGGTCGAGGTCTTCACCATAGAGGAAGTATGAGTCTTCGAAACCGCCGAGCGCCAGCCACACCTCACGACGAATCACGCACGCCGCGCCAGATGCGAACGCGATCTCGTGCGGGGCGTCCGCGAGCTCGGACTCGGGCTGCTCACACTGTCCGGCCCAGCTCAGCCCCAGGTAGTGGGCCACCCCACCGGACGTGTTGATGCGGCCGTCCTCGAGCATCACCGCCGGCTGCCACGCTGCCCAGCCGGGTCGCTCGCCGGCGACCGCGCGCAGGCGTGCCAGCGAGCCGCGCTGCGGTCGGACATCGGGGTTCAAAAACAGCAGGAGCGGCGCGGCTGTTGCGTTGACGCCGACACGGCAGCCGGCCGCGAAGCCCACGTTCGCGCCCGTTTCGCGCAGCGCGATGCGCGGATCCAGCTCGCGCGCGAGCGTGACGGTGGCGTCGCTCGAGGCGTTGTCGACGATCACGACCTCGTCGTCGGGCTCGAGCTCGCCGAGCAGCGCCCCAGCCAGCCCAACGAGCTCGGCGGCGGCGTTGTGCGTGACGATGACGACCGCGAGCGCGTCGCTCAACGCTTGCCCGCCGCGCGCGTCCGCTGGGCCGCGGGCGAGGTCCGCACGTCGGACTCAGCCGAGACCTCCGTCAGTCGCTCGGTGCGTTCGTCGAGCAGAGCGAGCCGCTGCGCGAGTGTCTTGTTCTGCTCGGACAGACGCGAGATCACCAGCGAGAAGTGCAGCAGCAGCACGATGACGAAGACGAAGCCCGCGGCGAAGAGCGCGTTGGCCGGCGTGTAGATGCCGAGATCCCCGGCGAGGCTCGTCAGCAGCCCGCGCCAGATCGCAAGCACGACCAGCGCCACGGCGGCGAACAGCCACAGCAGCGCGTAGCGCTCCATCAGCGCACGTTGACGGACGAGCTCGAAGACCAGTGCGAAGACGATCACAGCGATCGCGATCACGGCGATCCGTTGCAGCGTCGCGGTCGTCGAGCTGGTCCGCACCAACAGCAGCATCGCGGTGGCGATGCTCACGATCGCACGCTCTCGGGGAGCGACCCGGGCTCTAGCACCGGTCCCGCGCGCAGCGCGCTCACCGTCACCGCCAGCAGCACCTTGACGAGGTAGTAGACGCTGACCGTCCCGGAGATCCGCGAGCGCCCACTCGTGCGCGGTCGCATCGCCACCGCGAGCTCGCGCGTATGCAGCGCGCAGCTGTGGGCCAGAACGATCGCCTCGACCTCGGGATAGTCGGTCGGATAGTTGCTTGCAAACAGCTCGATGCCGCGCCGATCGGTCATGCGAAAGCCCGATGTCGGGTCGGTGACTCGCTGGTGGGTCAGCAGCGAGACAATGCGGGCGAAGAGGACGATGCCGAGGCGGCGGGTGCGCGTCGAGCGGTGGCCCTCCGCCAAGCCGAGAAATCGCGAACCGGTGACGAGGTGAGTGTCTGGGTCGGCGCGGAGCGCCTCTAGCAGCCGCGGGATGTCGCGGGGGTCGTGCTGCCCGTCGCCGTCGACCTGTACCGCCACCTCGTAGCCGTGCTCGCGCGCGTAGATGTAGCCCGATTGGACTGCTGCCCCGATCCCGAGGTTGAACGGCAGCGCCACGACCCGCGCGCCGGCGGCGTGGGCGTGCGCGGCGGTGTCGTCCGTCGAGCCGTCGTCGATCACCAGCACGTCGAAATCCGGGGCCGCAGCGCGGATTTCAGCGATCGTCGCTGCGATAGCGCCGACCTCGTTGTACGCCGGGACAATGGCGAGGTATCGATTCATCGGAGCGTCGCGCGGCAGCGCCGCCCGCCGAACGTTACCGCTCGCGTCCGCGGGTACGCGCGAGTCGCCATTCAGCCTGGACCAGACGGCGTGCTTTGGTCACAAGAGCGGCGAGACGGCGCCGCCGAACGCGCGGGCGGTGAGCCGTCTGTACCGACGGAGCAGGCCGCTGCGCGGCGTGGACCGGGCTGGCCGCGAGGAGCGCCGGCGTGCGCCGAAACACGTAGACGCGCAGCGGCAGATCTTCGCCAAAACAGGCCGCAGCGAAAAGCGCTAGCCACTGCGCGCGATGCTCGGAGGTCGAGTAGAGCAGTCGTGCGCGCCAGCGCGGACGGCTGCCGAGCACCGCAAGCTGCGCGATCACCGGGTGCGGGCCGGGGAACTCGCCGGCGAGCGCCCACTCCGACGCCGGCTGCGGCACCGCCGGCGAGCTGAGCAGCACGACCCATTCGCCGGCGAGCGCGAACGCACTGTCGATGAGCGCTGCCGCGCCCTCGCGGGGCGCGAGGATTGCGATGGCGCGCGCCGCGGCCGGCGCGAGCTCCGAGGCATCGCCGGCCGCTATCTCTGGCGCCACAGCCGCGAGCGTCGCCTGCGGGGCGCGCAACTCGACGGTGTCGGCGTGGGCGATGCCGTAGCGCTCGAGCGCGGCGAGTACCGGTGCCGCGAGCGCAAGCTCGCGCAGGGTTGGCGGCGGTGCGCTTTCGCGCGACTCGGGGTAGTCGGGGTAGGTCGTCGCCCAGCCGCTTGCGGCCTGCTTGCGCGCGAGGTAGTCAGGGTGGCGCTGCGGGTCGGCGTCGCCGAGGTGCGTAGCGCTCACTTCTGTCGCGATGCCGACGCGGTAGCCGGAGCGGCGCAGCGCGTGGGCTGTGATGCCGTCGCTGACGTAGGGCACGCGGAGCGCGCTGCGTCGGATCAGGTTGAGCCAGACGCCGGTCGGTGTCTCGCGTAGCTCGCCCTCGATCAGCGGCGCGTTTTGCAGGCGCGCGTTGCGCGCGGCGCTAACGCTGTCGAGCGAAACGGCAAGCAGTGCGAAGTCGGGGTGGCGCTCGGCCAGAGCGACGAGCCGCTCGAGCCAGCAACCGGCGGCGGTCGGCGGAGCCACTACGAGGTCGGCGTCGGAGATGACGAAAAGCTCGCTGGCAGTCGCCTCGATGCCGCGCTGCAAGCCGGCGAGGTGCTCGTTGCGCTCATTCCACACGATCTGGTGAAAACGAGCGGCGTAATCACGCAACCACTGTCGCGTTTGTGGTCCCGAAGCATTGTCGACGACCGTCAGCCGATACGGCCAGCGCGTGTGCTCCTCGATGGCGTCAACCATCGCGGCGAGGTAGTCGAGCCGGTTGTAACTGAGCAGGATGATGTCGACCGGCTCGGCCACGCGATCACAGCCTAGCCGCGCGAGCCGGCGCCTAGGAGGTCGCGGCGCCCGCCGGACGCCGGAGCAGCGCGTAGCAGCAGTCGCCGCCGAGAAGCGCGTTGACCGCCGCCACGGGCGGGAAAGCCGTTGCGCCGAGCGCGTAAGCGAGCCATAGCTTCCAACCTGGGGTCCAGCGGCCCGCGATCACGTAGTGCAGGCTGTAGGCAACCGAGATGACGGTGGAGCTGGTTGCGATATCGAGCGCTTCGAGCTCGAGTGCGGTGGATGCGACCGCGAGCGCGCGCGGCGAGAAGTGCTGAAGGTGGCGTGGCAGGTCGAGATGAAACCAGCGGTTGGCGAACAGATGACGCTGCCAGCAGCTCCAGTTGGGCAACGTGACCGCGATCAGGCCGCCGGGAACGAGCAGCGCGCGTGCGCTCCGCAGCGCATCGAGCGGCTCGGGTATGTGCTCCAAGGAGTGCGAGAAGGTGATCAGCTCGAAGCGCTCCGCTGGCCAGGGCTGGTCGTCCAACGTCCCGAGGTGGACGCTCGCACCAGCTCGCGCGGCGGCTGCGACAGCCGACTCGGCAGGGTCGATGCCGAAGGTCTGCCAGCCGAGCGCCGCGTAGTGCGCCAGTAGCTCGCCCGAGCCGCAGCCGACGTCGAGCACGCGTCCGGGTTTGAGGCCTGGGCTTGCAAAGGGCTTGCGGGCGAACCGTCGCGCTGCGGCGCGGCGGCGGAAACGCCCGCGAGCACGCTCGAGCAGGCCGCTCGGCGCTGCGTCGGCGTGGTCGTAGAACCCCTCGCAGTAGGGCGCACCGTAGTAGCGCTCGAGCTCGCCGCCGCGGAGCTGTGGGTCGGTCACGCCGAAGCGGCACGAACGGCACTCGCGCACGGTGAACGGGCCGTCGCCGGTGATCAGCCGGTCAAAGGCGCGCACGCGTGTCGGCTGCAGTTCGCGCCCGCACAGCGGGCAAGCCTCGAAAGCGCCCCCCGCGGCCACTACTCGCGCTCGGCGAGCGCCTGCTTGATCTCGGTGAGGGCCGTTACCGGCGTGGGGTCGACGCCAGCCAGGATCGCGAGATAGAAGGACGTTAGATCGCCGAGCAGCACGAGCGAGCACACACGTTCGAGCGCGCTCTCTCCGCGCGTGTGGACGATGCTCGTGAAGCGCGCCACGGGAGCGATGATCGCTTGGGTCAGCTCGATGCGGGCGCGCAGGCGCGGGTGACTGTCGGAATCGTCGAGGAAGATCGCGCTGAACGGACCAAGCGAGGCCGCGCCGGCCCAGCCGGCAATCTCGTTGTGGTCGAGCTCGGGAATTTCACTCCAGTAGGCCGGCAGCTTCGCGTTTTCGTTGATCTGCGTCTTCCAGCGGTAGGCGATCTGCGCGGTCAAGCCGGCGCCGACGATCACCGGGATCGTCGAGCTCAGCTGATGGGCGAGTGACTTGGCGAGCGAGTCCTCGGCGCCATCGGGACCCCACTCCTCGGCCAAGGCCTGGAGATGGCCCGCTGCCACATCGATCTCTGCCGCGAGGTGTGGCGCCGCGCCGCACAGGGCGGCAACCTCCAGTGCGCTGACGAGCACATAGGCGAGCGCTGCGCGCGGCTGGAAGCCGGTCGGGAGCGGGATCACGCCAACGCCGTCCTCGCGCGCGAGCGCGGCGAGGCGCCCCCCGGCGGTGACGACGACCCGGTGTGCACCAAGTGCGCCGGCCGCGTCGTAGCAGGCGAGCGTCTCCTCGGTGTCGCCCGAGTAGCTGACGCAGAGTACCGTGGTGTCCGGCGTCGTCCACGGCGGGAGCCCGTAGCCGCGCGCGGCCAGTATTGGCCGCGAGGCTTGGTCGCCGAGCGCCGCGCGCGCGAGCGCGCCACCGATCGCCGACCCGCCCATGCCGGCAACGACGAGCCCGCCTGGGGTGTCGTGGGCTTCGAGGCGCGCAGACTCCACGCGCCAGAGTGCGTCACCCAGCTGCGCTGGCATTCCGAGGATGTCCTCGAGAAGATGCGCCTCGTCGAGCGCGCTGATGGCGTCGCGGTCGAGCGCTGCCATCAGAACTCGACCGCACGATCGCCGAGTACGACGCCCGGGGAAACCCGCGCGCCGCGCGTGATTACGTTGTGCTCGCCGATCACCGCATCTTCGCCGATCACGACACCGCCGCTGAGCTCGGTATGCGAACCGATCCGCGCCCGTTCGGCAACCACACAGTCGCGCAGCACGCACCGCGCACCGACCTCGGCCCCGTCGAGCACGATCGTGCGCTCAAGCTTGGCATCCGCGCCGATGCGCACACCACGCCCGAGCACGACCAGCCCGCCGACGGTCGCGCCCTCCCCCACCGAGCAGTCCGGTCCGATCAGCGCCGGCGGCACGACCCGGCCGGCGATCTGCGCCGAGTCCGCCACACTCAGATGACTGCTGTCGAGCCCCGCTGACAGCGACGTGGTGAGCTTGCCCTGAATGATGTCGAAGGACCCCTGCATGTAGCCCTGCGGGCTGCCAATGTCGAGCCAATAGCCCGAGGCCGCGTAGCCGTAGAGCCCGTTGCCAATCAGCGCCGGCCAGATCTCGCGCTCGATCGACACCGGGCGGCCCGAAGGGATCAGATCCAGCACGCTGCGTTCAAGCACGTAGGCGCCGGCACTGACCAACTCCTCGTTGGCCTCGGCGCCAGCCGGCTTCTCGAAGAACTCACGCACCGCGCCATCCTCGCCGAGTCGCGCCAGGCCGTAAGCGCTCGGATCTTCGACGCTGATCAAGGCGAGCGTTGCTGTCGCGCCGGTCCTCTCGTGCTGAGCGATCTGGCCGCCGAGATCCATGTCGGTGAGAACATCGCCGTTGCAGACGAGGAAGCGCTCATCGAGCAGACCCTCAGCGTGCTTGATCGCGCCCGCGGTGCCCAGCGGTTCCGGCTCATCGACGTAGCGGAGCCTGATGCCATGAGCCGTGCCGTCGCCGAGGACGGTGCGCACGCTTTCAGCGAGGAAGCCACACGAGAGGATCACGTCGTCGACGCCATGGAGCTCGAGCCACTCGAGCATGAAGGCGATGAACGGCCGATCGACGAGTGTGACGACAGGCTTGGGGATACGCGCGGTCAATGGCCGAAGTCGCGTGCCCGCCCCGCCGGCAAGGATCACCGCTTGCATGAGGACCCCAGGACCGCGGTCATCCGCGCCCGATCCCTTGGTAGGTGAGCCCAGCAGCGCGCACGACCTCGGGATCGAGGGCATTGCGACCGTCGATCACGAGCGTGCCATGCATCGCCTCGGCGACTGCCTGCCAGCTGAGGGAGAGGAATTCGGGCCATTCGGTGATGAGGACCACGGCATCGGCCTCGGTGACGACGTCGAGCGCTGAGGTCGCGTAGTCGAGCTCGGGCATGATCTTGCGTGCCTCGTCCGTGGCGACCGGGTCATACGCGCGCACGAGCGCGCCCTCAGCCTCCAGGCGGGCCGCCAGAACAAGCGATGAGGCGCCGCGCATGTCGTCGGTATTCGGCTTGAAGGCAAGGCCGAGCACGGCGATGCGTTTGCCGGCGAGTGCCCCGAGCTCGCGCTGGAGCTTGGCCACGACGCGGCGCTTCTGGAGCTCGTTGACCTCGATCACCGCGCCCAGCAGCTGGAAGTGATAGCCCGAGTTGGCGGCAAGCAGTTTCAGCGCGCTGACGTCCTTGGTGAAGCACGAGCCGCCGTAGCCAACTCCCGCCTGCAGAAACTTCGGGCCGATGCGCGCGTCGAGTCCGACACCCTCGGCGACGTCAAGCACGTTCGCGCCGGTTTCCTCGCAGACGTTCGCAATCTCGTTGATAAACGAGATCTTCGTCGCGAGGAAGGCGTTGGCGGCGAGCTTGATCATCTCGGCGCTGGCAACATCAGTGCGGAGCACGGGCGCCTCGAGTGGCTCATACAATGCGGCGACGGCATCCCCCGCCGGGTCGCCGTCGTCACCGATGACAACGCGGTCGGGCCGCATGAAGTCCTCGATCGCCGAGCCTTCCTTGAGGAACTCGGGGCAGGACACGTACGCCAGCGCGCCGTTTCCCTGCTCGGCAAGAACACGCTTGATCGAGCGACCCGTACCGCACGGCACCGTCGACTTCATCACGAGAACGTGATCTCCCGATCGGGGCATCGCGTCAACCACGTCGTGGACCGCTGAGAGGTCGGCATCGCCGGAGTAGGTCGGCGGCGTACCAACGGAGACGAACAGGAGCCGGCTGTGCGCAACGGCGTCATCGAGCGTCGTCGCGAAGTGAAGACGCTCGCCGTTGCTAGCGATCAGCTCAGCGAGGCCGGGTTCGTAGATAGGAACCTCGCCGCGCTGTAACTGCGCGATCTTCGCCTCGTCGACGTCGACACAGAACACCTCGCTGCCGAGCGCCGCGAAGCCAGCCGCCGTGACGAGCCCGACATATCCTGTGCCGATCACACCGATCGGTTCGCGCGATTGCGTCATGGGGCGCCCCAGGGTATCGGAGCGCCAGCAAGCGGCGTGCTCGGGGCCTCGCGTCCCGTCTAGGTGGTGCCGGTTGTACCGGTCGTGCCGGTTGTGCCGCTCGTGCCGCTCGTACCGCTGGTGCCGGTCGTGCCGCTCGTGCCGCTCGTGCCTGAAGGACCGGTCGATCCACCGGGGACGCCCGTCCCGTAGGTCACGACAAACCCCTTGCCGCCAACCGCCAACCCGCTGGGAGCAGCCGAAGAGACGTCGAGATTCTGGTTGAAGCGGAAGTGGCCGGTGCTCGACTGGAGCGTGATCGGCCCATAAATCCACGCCTTGTCATCGATCTTCCCCGTCGTCTTGCCGGCGGTCCCAACCGAGGATGCTGTCGCATCCGAGAAGCTCACGCTGCCGAAGTTCGTCAGCGGAAGCGGCGTGCAGTAGTTGTTCTGGTTGCAGTTCGACGGAGCCTCGGCGATCCACTCGGCGGAGCTCGTGTCCGGCTTGGGGGAGCTCATCTTCGTCGTCAGCGTGTAGTGCGTGGCGGCCGTCACGTCGCGCAACGAGAGCTTTACCTTCGTGCCGCTGACGCTCACGCTCGCCGATATGACATCGCCCGGCGAGACCGTGATCCTGGCGATTGTGTACGGCCCAGCGGGAACGAGTTCATACCAGGCGTAGTCGGATACCTGGCCGGAGCTGCTGCAGTCAGCTTCCGAGCCGATCTGCTCGAGCGCCTGGGAGCTGTCGCTATAGCCGCCGAGTCCAACCCAAAAGGCCGAGTACGTCGGGGAGCCCGGTGTGCAGACGGCGGTCGGCTGCACCCATGTTCCTGAGACAGCGGTGAAGCGCTTGGCGAGCCGGTGCGTGGAGGACCCTGTGGTCGCGAAGTAGCCGGCCCAGTTCGAGCTCACCTGACTTGATACTTCAGACGCCAACGCGGCACTCGCCCCGCCGCATGAGGCGATCGCGATCAGGGTCGCCAGGGCGATCCTTGCTCGGCGCGGTTGCAGTCGCGGACGTCGCATGGGCCTGCAAGGAATGTAACGAGCGCCATGAAGATGTTCTGTCGCCTGGCTAAGAATCACCTTTGCCCTGGACGGATGGTGGTAGGCCCGCCGGCCGTCCAGCGGGGGGCGCCTAGGTGCGCCTCGGCGAGGCACTACTTCTCGTCGAGGATGCTCAGAAAGGCCTCGACGCGACGTATTTCGCGGCGGGCGTATGCGGCCGATTCACTGTCGGCGTCGGCTGAAGCCGACACCCGTTCCGCCTCTTCGCGCAGTCGTTCGAGCTCGCTGCGATCGAGCTCGGAAGTGTCGATCAGCTCCTCGACCAGCAACAGAGCGTGATTGTCGACCACCTGCACGTAGCCCTCGCCCTGGGCGAAGCGCACGATCTCGTTCTCGGAGCGATAGAGGCGTAGCTCCGTCGGCTCGAGGCGCGCCAGCAGCGGTGCATGGTTGGCGAGGATGCCGATCAGCCCCAGGGTCGTGCGCGTGGAGACCATCTCCACCTCCTCGTTGAAAGCCTCCCCTTCGGGGGTGAGAACCTCAGCGATGAAACGCGCGTGCGCCATCAGTTGTCCTTGTGGGCTGCCTCGACGACCTGTTCGATCGTGCCCTTGAGGAAGAAAGCGCGTTCGGGTACATCGTCGTGCTTGCCGTCGATGAGCTCCGCGAAGCCGCGGATCGTGTCCGCGATCGGTACGTAGGCCCCCGGCGTGCCGGTGAACTGCTCGGCGACCGAGAACGGCTGGGAGAGAAAGCGCTCGACCTTGCGGGCTCGCTGCACGGTGACCTTGTCCTCGTCGGAGAGCTCGTCGATGCCAAGGATCGCGATGATGTCCTGGAGCTCGGTGTAGCGCTGCAGGATCTCCTTGACCCGGTTGGCGACGCGGAAATGCTCGTCGCCGACGATGTCCGGCTTGAGGATCGTGGAGGTCGAGTCGAGCGGGTCAACGGCCGGGTAGATGCCCTTCTCGGAGATCGCGCGGGAGAGCACGGTTGTCGCGTTGAGGTGAGCGAATACGGAGGCTGGCGCAGGGTCCGTCAGGTCGTCCGCAGGAACGTAGATCGCCTGGACCGACGTCACCGAGCCGGTTCGCGTCGAGGTTATGCGCTCCTGCAGCTGGCCCATCTCGGTCGCGAGCGTGGGCTGGTAGCCGACCTGTGAGGGCATCCGGCCGAGCAACGCCGAGACCTCTGAGCCGGCCTGGACGAAGCGGAAGATGTTGTCGATGAACAGCAGCACGTCCTGACCCTGGTCGCGGAAATACTCGGCCATCGTCAAGCCCGACAAGGCAACGCGCATGCGCGCCCCTGGTGGCTCGTTCATCTGTCCGAAGACGAGCATCGTCTTCTCGAGGACGCCCGACTCCTTCATCTCGAGCCACAGGTCGTTGCCCTCACGCGAGCGCTCGCCGACGCCGCAAAAGGCCGACAGACCGCCGTGCTCCTTGGCGAGGTTGTGGATCAGCTCCTGGATCAGGACCGTCTTGCCAACTCCGGCGCCGCCGAACAGGCCGACCTTGCCGCCCTTGGCGTAGGGCGCCAGCAAGTCGACCACCTTGATGCCGGTTTCGAACATCTCGGTAGTGGTGGTGAGCTCCTCGGCGCGCGGCGCGACCTGGTGGATCGCGCGACGCTCGATGTTCTTCGGCAGCGCCTTGCCGAGGTCGATCGGCTCGCCGAGCAGATTGAAGATCCGGCCCAATGTCGCCTCGCCGACCGGCACCGTGATCGGCGCCCCGGTGTCGATGACCTCGGCGCCGCGGGCAAGCCCGTCGGTGCTGTCCATCGCCACCGCGCGAATCCGGTTGTCACCGAGGTGCTGCTGGACCTCGCACACGAGCACATCGCTGACGCCCGCCGTGGCACCCTTGACCTCCTCGTCGCCGCTGGCACGAGCCACGGTGATGGCGTGATTGATTTCCGGCAGCCGCTCGTGGAAGACAGCTTCGATGACGACGCCCTGGATCTCCTCGATGCGGCCGACGTTTTGTTTCGTTTTGGCGGCGGAGGCTTGTTTCGTGCCAGCCGTGGACTTTTCTCTAGCGGTGGACGATTCCATCGATGCTCACTCCTTTGTTGCTGGCCTGTGCCCGGATTGCTGAGCCATCTGTTTAGACCAGCGACCCGGCGCCGGCGACGACTTCCAAAATTTCCTGGGTGATCTCGGCTTGACGCGCGCGGTTCATTTCGAGCGCGAGGTTCTCGATCAACTCACCGGCGTTCTCTGAGGCGTTTCGCATCGCCGTCATCCGAGCACCGTGCTCGGACGCGGTCGATTCGAGCAGCGCTCGGTAGACCGATATCTCGACGTAAGCTGGGAGCAAGACACGAAGGATCTTGTCGGGGTCCGGTTCGTACTCGGGGAACACCCGACGCCTGGGGGTATCACGTGCCGCCGCTCCGGACTCGCCGGACCCGTCGCCTTCATCTTCGGCACGGATCGTCGCCGCCGCGACGGGGAGCAGGGTCTCTCGCGTGACGCGCTGGGTGAGCGGCGAGACGTAGCCGTTGTAGATGATCTCGACTCGGTCAACGGCACCATCGAGGTAGGCCGTCACGAGATCGCTCGCGATCCGGCGTGCGTCGGCGTAAGCCGGGCGGTCGGTGAATCCGGTGTAAGCACCGGCCAGTTGCCTGCCGCGGAACGTCAGTGAGGACACGCCGCGACGGCCGGTGGCAAACCACACGGGGCTTTGCCTGTTCCCTTCGACCTCCGCGCCAAGCTGGACGCCGGCGCGGATGATCTGAGAGTTGAAAGCGCCGGCGAGCCCGCGATCGGCCGTCACCAGCAGGATGCCAACGCTTTCCTCGGGTTCCCGCACGGTGAGCAGCGGTACGCGAGCCGCGACCGCACCGGCATCCCGGGCTGCCTGGCGTGTCATCCGCCGGAGCGCGCTCGCGTAGGGACGTAGCGCGGTGACGCGCTGCTCGGCGCGGCGCAGACGTGCCGCCGAAACGGCCTCCATCGCGCGCGTGATCTTCTGAATGTTCTTGAAGCTCGCAATCCGGTTGCGAACCTCCCGCTGAGAGGCCATGGCGAAGCTAGGCGACGGCTACGCCGCCGCTCCCTCCGTGTCGGTCGCCTTGTCCGCGTCGGCGGCGCCATCTTCTTTGGCCGGCGCCTTGGGCTTGCCCGCTGCCTTGGGCTTGCCCTCCGACTTTGTCTTGGCCGCTGCCTTTGACTCGGCCACGCCATCGGCGGACTCCGCCACCCCATCCGCCTTGTCGCCATCGGCGTCGGCCTTGTCGCTTTCGGTGTTCGCGTCACGCTTTGAGTCCGCGGCGATCGGCGGCATCACGTCCTCGTCGAGGGGCTGCCCCTCCTCGTCGAGGTCATAGCCGAAGTCCTCGGCGAACGAGCTGACGGCTTGGCGCGCAGCCTCCTGGACCTCGTCGGACCAGTCCCTATCCGCAATCTTCGCGAGCAGGTCCTTGTGTCGCGCATGCGCGTGCTCGATGAGCTCGGCGAGGAACGCGGGAACGCGCTCGACCGTGATGCGGTCGAGGAAGCCGTTTGTTGCCGCGAACACCTGCAGGACCTGGTCTTCGACAGCGAGCGGCGCCCGCTCGCCCTGGTTCAGCGACACCACGAGGCGTTCGCCGCGGGCCAGCGTCCGCTGCGTGTCGGCGTCCAGGTCAGATCCAAACTGCGCGAAGGCCTCGAGATCGCGGTACTGCGAGAGCTCGAGCTTGAGGCGGCCGGCAACCTTCTTCATCGGGCCGATCTGCGCGTTACCTCCGACTCGCGACACGGAGATACCGACGTTGATTGCCGGGCGAACCCCGGAGTTGAAGAGCTTTGGCTCGAGGAAGATCTGACCATCGGTGATCGAGATGACGTTCGTCGGGATGTAGGCTGAGACATCCCCGGCCTGGGTCTCGATGATCGGAAGCGCCGTCATCGACCCGCCACCAAGCTCGTCGTTCAGCTTGACCGCGCGCTCGAGCAGCCGCGAGTGCAGGTAGAAGACATCACCCGGGTATGCCTCGCGGCCCGGCGGGCGGCGCAGCAGCAGCGACATCTGGCGGTAGGCGTAGGCGTGCTTGGTCAGGTCGTCGTAAACACACAGCGCGTGCCCGCCCTTGTAAATGAAGTACTCGGCCATCGCACAGCCCGCGTAGGGCGCCATGTACTGGATCGGGGCGGCTTCATCGGCAGCCGCGACGACGATGATCGTGTTCTCGAGTGCGCCTTGCTCGCGGAGCGTCTCGGCGAGCTGAACCACCGTGGACATGCGCTGTCCGATCGCGACATAGACCGAAACGACGCCGCTGTCGCGGTTGTTGATGATCGTGTCGAGCGCGATCGCCGTCTTGCCCGTTTGACGGTCCCCGATGATCAGCTCCCGCTGGCCACGGCCAATCGGGATCATCGAGTCGATCGCCTTGAGGCCGGTTTGCATTGGCTCGAGCACCGGCTGGCGCTGCACCACGCCGGGAGCCTTGAATTCGGCGGGCCGCGTCTCGGTCGTCGCGATATCGCCCTTGCCGTCGAGCGGACGTCCGAGCGGTGAGACGATGCGACCGAGCAGCGCTTCACCGACTGGTACCTCGAGCAGGCGACCGGTGCGCTTGACGGTGTCGCCCTCGACGATCTTCTCCCACTCGCCGAAGAGCACGGCGCCGACGTTGTCAGCCTCGAGGTTGAGGGCCAGGCCGACGACGTCGTGTGGCAGCTCGAGCATCTCCAGCGACATCGCGTTCTCGAGTCCGTGGATGCGCGAGATGCCGTCGGACAGCGACAAGACCGTTCCGACCTCGGTCAGCGTGGCGCTACCTACGTCGAGGCCTTCGATCCGTGCCTTGAGGATGCTGGTGATCTCGTCAGGATTGATCTGCATGTGCGATTGGCTCCTTGCGTCGCCGCTGCGCCACTAGCCGCGAGCGACTTCTTTACGTAGTTGTTCCAAGCGGTCACGGATCGATGCGTCGAGAATCGAGTTCCCGACTCGAAGCACGATGCCGCCGAGGATTTCCGGATCTACCTTGCTCGTCAGCTCGACGTGCTCACCGGTCTGCTCCTCGATGCGCCTGCCGATCTCCTCGACTGTCTGCTCCCCGAGCGCGACCGCGCTCGTGATCTCGACTGGGAGCACTCGGTTTTCATGATCGCACAGCACGTCAAAGCGCCGGCGGATCAGGTTCAGCGCGGGCATCCGATGCTTCTCGATCGCCAGCGCCAAGAAGTTCGAGAACAGAGGGTCGGCATCAGTCAGCGCGCGCTCGAGACCGGCCTTGATCTCATCGGTCGAGAAATATGGGGAAAGGAAGAAAACCTCGAGGTCGCGGTTCTCATCGAGCGCCTCGGTAAAGGCGGCGAGCTGTTCGCGCACGATGTCGAGCCGCCCCGCTTCTTGGGCCGCTTCGAACAGCGCGCGCGCGTAGACGTCTTCGATCTCTTGCATCGCCTGTCAGTTCTCCGAGCCTTCGAGCACCGTGAAGTCGAGATCGCCGAGAGCCTCCTCGACGAGCTTGCGCTGGTCGGTTGGGCTGAGCACCTTGCGTGTGACCTTCTCTGTCGCGAGGATCGTCAGCGTCGCAACCTCCTTGCGGATCTGCTCGAGCGCCCGCTGCGTCTCGGCTTCGATGTCGCGCTGGGTCTGCTCGAGCAGCTTCTCGCGGCGTTCGCGCGCCTCGACCAGCGTCTCGCGCTCGTGCTCCTTTCCGGCTTCGCGGGCGCGCGCGACGATCTGCTCGGCCTGGAGCCGCGCCTCCGCGAGCTGCTGGCGGTACTCGGAGAGGACCTCCTCGGCCTCGGCCCGCAACCGCTCCTGCGAGTCGATCGACTCCTCGATCGCCCTCTGGCGGCGGTCGAGCGCGTCACGGATCCTCGGGAAAGCCCACCGGTTCAGGATGAAGACCGAGATCCCGAAGACGAGCAATGTCCAGATCATCAGCCCGACGTTGGGTGAGATCAGGAAGGAACCGCTTGATGAGGCTAGGGGCGTCACAGCGGTCTAGGCGAGGACGTAGCCGATGAGCCCGCCCACCAGGCCGTAGAAGAACGTGGCTTCCGTCAGGGCGAAGCCGAGCCACTGCAGACCGGTCAGGTCAGCTTGCATCTCCGGCTGACGGGCGACCGATTCGTAGACCTTGCCGAAGAGCATGCCGATGCCGGCACCGGCTCCGGCAGCGCCGCCGCCGGCGCCGACGCCGATCGAGATCGCCTTGCCGGCGTCCTCGCCGACCGTCAGGTTCGACGCCGCCGTCGAGGCAGCCGCGAGGAGCGGGTGGACGATTGAGACGACAATTTGAGCTAACAAGTGGGACTCCTTATCGAGCTAGTGTTCGGACACCGCGCTGCCGAGGTAGATCGCGGCGAGTATGGCGAAGATGAAGGCTTGAAGACCAGCGATCAGCACCGCCTCAAAGAGATAGATGGCGATGCCGAACGGGAGCAGGAACCAGGCGAGGTACTTCACGCCTAGCAACACCGCGAGGCCACCGCTCATGAAACCGATCAGCATGTGTCCCGCGAGCAGGTTCGCCCAAAGGCGGATCGTGAGTGAGAGCAGTCGCAGGATGTTGGAAAGGATCTCGATCGGAAAGATCAGGACCAGCATCGCGCCGCCGACGCCGGCCGGGATCAGGCTCTTGACGTAGCCGAACGGCCCGTGGGCGCGCACGCCCTCAGCGTTGAAGGCGATGTACACGATCAGCGCGAGCACGAGCGGGAACGAGATGTTGGTCGTCGCCGCAAACAGCTGGAAGGTCGGGAGCGTCGCTCCGAAGAGGTGGACCTCCTCGAGTGGGTTCGTGTTCACCGGCAGCGGGATGTACCCGAGCAGGTTGGAGACGAGGAGGAAGAAGAACAGCGTCGCGACGAGCGGGAACCACTTGCGCGCCATGTCCTGGTCCATATTGTCGTTCGTGATCTGTTGTCGGCAGATGCCGTAGGCGACCTCGACTGCCGTTTGGACGCGGTTCGGGCGCATCTGCATGTGCCTCGCAACCCAGACCATCAGGCCGACCGTGATCACGCCGGCGGCCACGAGGTAGAGGACGCCCTTGTTGAAGTCGATCGGGCCGAACAGATGGGCCCAGTTGAGCAGTTGAAACTCGTCCTGCGGCAGGTAGCTGTTGTTCTTGATGCTGTGCACGCCGAACGCAAGCCCGAGCGCGATCGTGGGACCAAGCCAGATGATGAGGAACCCAACGATCGCCTTGCGCCGCGTGCTCCATCCCCGGATGCTCGTCATCGCGCCGGTTGTCCTTGCGGGCGGCCACTGCTGAGGCGGACCACGAACGCGACCGTGTAGGCGCAGAGGATGATCAGCCCCGCCGTGAGAGCGTCGGCGCGGCTACCGACGGCAATCGCGACGATGATCCCCCCGGCCAGCAGCCAGATCCGGCCAAAAGCTTCGAACAGGGTGTACCCGAGGCGCCTGACTGGCTTGCCGACCTTGGCAATCCAGCGCTTGTCGACCTCTTGGACAACGCGCTGCAAAAGCCACGTTCCGGCGCCAATCACGAAACCGAGGACCGGCGCGCCGAGCGGGATCGCGACGGCAGCGCCAATCGCCACGAGCACCACGTCGGCGTAGTGGACGAGGTTCATGGCCGGCTCAGACATCGCTGAAGCGCCTAATGACAACGCCCATCCCGATGAAAAAGCCGAGGCCAAAACCCGCCAGCATCAGGGGCACAAGAGCGCCGACGAGTGCTCCAATGCCGGCACCGATGCCCGCGCAGGCGAGGTTCACCGCCAGTGCGAGAGCCCCCGCGCCGGCCGCGTCCCTCCCAGATAGCGCTCGACGGGTGTGAGCCATGCCGTCGTTCCAGTCCGCTCAAACCCAGCACACGCTCGCTCGTCCGGCGCGAGTCCCGAAGCTCGCCGGACGCGCCGACAAAGCGGCGTCGGAGAACGTCTGACGATGGTCGTTTTCGTCTGCGGGGGTCTTTTGGGACATCCTGGGATGCGCACCCTACATTCAGTGACCCCCCGCAGCAGACGAGCCGCTGGGGCGCCGCGAGCACCGGGAGGCGGGTGCTGCAACGGCGCGATGAGTGTACACCTAAACCGACTTTGTAACAAGCTTGTGACATGTGTTCGGGAACCAGAATCCCCTCTACAGCTGGGGATCTGCTTGTGCGTGGGGCGCCTCGATTGACCGCCGCGCCGGCACCAGACCGGTCGCTCAGATGGCTAGCGTAGCCTCGAGGCCGCGGACGTCGAGCTCGTCGAGCACGCGTGGCAGCGCCGCGAGCGTGCGCCGCCATGATCCGCTCGCCGAGTAGTAATCGGCGTCGTGGAGCAGAAGCACCGAACCCTCCGCGACCTCGCCGCCCACGAGACGCTGAGCTATCGATTCGGCCGTGGCATCCGCCTCCCAGTCGCGACCCCAGTGCGTCCAGAGCAGCGGCCGCCAGCCGTTGTGCTTGGCGATCCGCAGCGCCGCGGCATTGAAGATGCCGTACGGCGGGCGGTAGACCTCGACCTGGCGACCTGTCGCATCCTCGATTCGTTCGCGAGCACGGGCGATGTCGTCGCCCACAGCGCGCGGTCCGAGACGCATCAGGTTGCGATGACGATCACAGTGCAGGCCGACGCCATGCCCAGCAGCGACAATCTCCGCTGCCAGCGCTGGGCTGCGAGCGACCTGCTCGCCGACAAGGAAGAACGTCGCCTTCACGCCACGGGCTGCGAGGAGCTCGAGCACCGCCGGCGTGCCCTCGGGGTGCGGACCGTCGTCGAAGGTAAGGGCATAGCCGTGCCCGTCAAGGGTCTCGTCGGAGATGCCGAAAAGTGGGCGCAGCGGCCGCAGTGCGGGCACCAGTGACGGGAGCGATGCGAGCCCCGGCAGCAGGTAGGCGCCGCTCGCCACCGAACAGGCCAGGGCGAACCGCCGCCCAACGCCGGGACTGCGATGATCGCCTTCGGTCATGATTTCGTTGCTTATTGGGATAGCGGCGGCAGCGGCTGCTTCAACGCTCTACAGCGTAGGGATCGGCGTCCAGGCGGTCGATGCCCGTCAGGCAGGCCACGAGCACGCGCTGCGGATATCACTGCTGCGACACCTGCTGACGCGCGCGCGTTGGCTCAGCGGCACGGCGATGACCGCGGCCGGTTGGCCACTGCAGATCGTCGCCTTGCTGTTCGCGCCGCTCGAGGTCGTCCAGCCAGCCCTGGCGATCGGCTTGCTTGTACTCCTGGCGATGGGTGAGCGGATGCTCGGCGAGCGTCCGGGGCGTCGCGAGCTGATCGCAGTGTTGTGGATCGTTGGCGGGGTCGCCGGGCTCGCCGCACTCGCTCCTCCGCGCACCACCCATCATGTCCATGGCATCGCGCTGGTGCTCACGCTAGGTCTGCTCGGCTTTGCAGCATTGCTCCCGTTCCTCGCGCAACTCCTGGGGCGTTCGATCCCTAATCTCACCATGGTCGGCGCCGGACTGGCCTTCGCATGGAGCGGACTGGTCACGAAGTTCGTCGCCGACGCCGCCTCAAACCAACACTGGATCGCCGCGGTCGTGTGGGCGGCTGCGGCGGCGTCAGCCTCGATCGTAGGCCTCACGGCCGAGATGAGCGCGCTACAAACCCGCGCGGCGATCCTCGTCGCGCCGGTGGTGTTCGTCGCGCAGACGTTCGTGCCGATCGCGCTAGCGCCGCTGGTCCTGCACGAGAGCTTCCTGCACACACCGCTCTCTGGAATCCCGCTGCTCGGCTGTCTCTGCGTCCTGCTAGCAGGGGCGACGATGATCGCGCGCTCGCCGGCGCTGCTCGCGATCAGCCGGCAGCGCGAAGCCGCTTAGCTGACCTGCGTGGGCAACGGCAGGCCGGAGAGACCCGCGGCACCGAGCGCTGAGGAAACGCGGCCGACCACGGCGGCGGCGCCACGTGACCCGCTGACCGTCACGACGACGACCTCGCCAGCGCGCAGCGGGCGCGCCAGAATCCCCTTCTTGGAATCGAGCTGAACCGAGCCACTGACTGCCACGGCGTGATCGACGTGGGCGAGCAGACGCTGTCCGAACGTCGCGTTGCCCGGCATGAAATAGAAGAACTTGCGATGCAGATGCAGGGCTCGCGCTTCACGGCGGAGCGCCGCCGGCGTGTGAATCCAGCCGAACCCCCGGGAAGGGTTGATCGCCGGAACGGTGTCGTCACCGAGACGACGCAGGGTGTTGAGCGTTCCGCGGCTCGGGACGACCGTGGCGGCAAACGAGGCGCGCACGCCAGCGCGCTTGAGGCGCTCCGCGACGGCGCCGACATCAGCCGCTGGGGTTCGCACGATCACAGCCACGGTGGGGAACCCGTGAGTGGCAACCGTGGCGACGGGACGTCCCACGAGGACGTTTGCAAACGCATCGATCACGTCGGTCGACATCAGAGCGCTGCCAATCCCGAGGGCCAGCAGGCCGGCGGTAGCCATCCGCGCAGCGCGCAGACGCCAAGGCGCGATCGGATTTACGCGCACAGGAGCGTGGAGGACGGCATGCGCGGCATCGCACTGTTCGCTGGCGAGATCTTCGGCCTTGCCGAGATCGCTGTGCCGGCTAGTTCGCTCGACGTGCTCCACGAGCTCCGCGGGCGAGCTGGCAAGCGCCAGGAGCTCGTACTCGGCCATGCGGCGCGTGTTGAGCTTTGCGTGGCCGACCGGAAGACCGTAGGAGACGACCGGACATCCGCGAGCCATCGCCTCGAGGCACGTCACGCCACCGGTCGAGTGCACCAGCACGTCCGCCGCTGCCAACAGATCCGACATCTGATCGGTGAAGCCGAGGACACGGACGCGCTCGCTGTCCGCGAATTGCTCGGCGAGTCGCCCGCGCACAAGCTCGTTGCGGCCGGCGATACAGATGATCGTCGCGTCGGGGATTTGCTCCAGCTGCTCGACGGCACCGGCAAGGTCGCCAACGCCCCAGCCGCCACCGGAAACGACTACGACGCGCCCGCTATCTGGCAGCCCGAGGGCGGCGCGCGCGGCACCCGCATCGCGCGGCTCGAGAAACTCGGCGGCGATCAGTGGCCGCACAACCTGCGCGCTGCCACGCCCGGCGATCCTCTCCACGTCGGACACAGACGCCTCGTACATCACCAGGTGCATGTCGATCCCGCGCTGTGCCCAGAAGAACAATCCGGTCATATCGGTGATCGTCGCGACGGCTGGGATGTCGAGCAGCCGGCGCCGGCGTAAGTAGCCCAAGACGACGGTGATCGCCGGGTAGGTCGAGACGACGACGTCAGGCGAGTGCTCAGCGATCGCCCGACGCAGCGAGCGCCCGCCAAGACGCGTCAGCATCAGCTTGGTCGCCCCTCGTACGGGCGGCAGGTGCTTGAGCGCCCAGTAGTAGAGCGAGTAGGAGTGCGGCGCGACTCGCAACTGGGTGCGGTAGCCATCCTCGACAACGGAACGCAGCAGCGGCCCCATCGCCGCAAGTCCGTCGATCAGCGTTACCTCGACGGCCTCGTCGCCGCATTCGAGCTGCTGACGCAGCGCGCGGGCAGCCGCCGCGTGTCCTTCGCCAACGTCCGCGGAGAGAATCAGAACGCGTCGTGGCCGGTCGGCGTTCGCGGTGGAACGGTCGTGTCGGTGGCTGTAGCGCAAGTTTGTCCGGGCGCGAGAGGTCACACCACACTCTACTGGCCTCACCACGAGACGTAAGAATTTCATATGAGCCGCTCTGGGCGCAAAAGTCGATATTCGTGCGGCCCTGGCGCCTCGAATGGCGGGCTGACACTCCGAGATGGGCCGTAGCGTGGATTATTCGGCTGTGGTTGTATCGACGTCTGGCTCCCAACCGCTGAGCACCGCGGCCTACCGCCTGCCGCTCCGGCGCGTGATCGCGCGTCCCGCCGAGCTTGGGACGGTGGCGCTGGCGGCGCTCGTTGGCTGTGCTTTCGTGCTGGCGGCGGGGGCCGCGTCGCGCCCCTCGGATTTCGTCCCGCTGAGCAACGAACACTTCCCGAGCTGGATGGCTGGACCGCTGCACGGGATCGGATTCGTGATGCCCGAAGGAGTGCTGACCGCGCTCGTGGTCGCGATCTGCCTCTGCTACGCAGTCATCCTGTGGTGCGCCGCGGCGCTCGGCAGTCGCCGCGTTTGGTGTGCGATCGTGCTTGGTCACCTCGCCGCGCTGCTGGCACCGCCATTGCTCTCCAGCGACGTGTTCGGCTACATCGCGTTTGCGCGACTCGGCGTGCTCCATGACCTCAGTCCCTACGTCTATGGCGCGAGCGCCGCGCCCCACGACGCGATCCTCCCCTACATCTTCTGGCGCAACGTCACCACGCCCTACGGGCCGCTGTTCACTCTGCTCACCTACGCGATCGTGCCACTCGGTATCGCCGGTGGCTTGTGGGCGCTGAAGCTGCTCGCGGCGCTCTTGAGCCTGGCTACGGTCGCTCTCGTGTGGCAGGTCGCAAAGCGACTCGGACGCTCGCCAACGCTCGCCGTCGCAATCTACGGCCTCAACCCGCTGGTGCTGGTGTTCGCAGTCGCCGGGGCGCAGAACGACACGCTGGTCGGCATGTTCGTAATCGCCGGGGTGCTGTGGCTGGTCACGAGCCGCGAGCGCGCCGGAGCTGTCGCGCTGGTGTTCGCCGCGGCGCTTAAGGCCTCCGCCGGTCTTGTGTTGCCGTTCGCGCTGATTGGAGCAGCGCGGCGGCGCCGCACGGCGGTGGCGATGCTCGCGGCGCTCGCAGTTGTAGCAATCGTCGCCGTTGCTGCGTTCGGCACCGACCTGCACGGCTTTTTGCATGCGCTGTTGGGCGAGCAGCGGGAGGTGTCGCCGCGCAGCCTGCCCTCCCGGGTCTCGCGACTACTTGGACTGGGCCGGCTAGCCGAGGTTGTCCGCGTTGCCTTCCTGACCCTCTTCGCGCTCGCGCTACTCGCCGGCCTCGGGCGCGCGTGGCGTGGATCGTGGTGGCTTGATTGCTACGCGTGGGTAACCCTTGCTCTGCTCGCCTGCACAGGCTGGCTGCTGCCGTGGTACGGGATCTGGGCCCTGTTGCCGGCCTCACTGAGCCAGAGCCGACGCTTACAGACGGTCACGCTGCTCGCCTGCGTCTACCTCTTGGCGATCAAGATCGCCTGAGCCGTTTGCGGCGCCCGTGCACCCGAGGCGCTCAACTCAGCCGGAGTCCTCTAACGCTCTGGCGCCCTCCCAGCGGCGGAAAGCGTGAGTAGCTACAAAGCCGCCGCTTCGGCCGCCTTCATCGCGTCATCGAGCGAGGTATGGGTGCTCTCCACGTGGCCTTCGCTCATCACGTGGTACCCGACGCGCGGATCGCCGACGCTTGGGGGCGTGGTCGTGATCGTTCGGACCACGATCCCATCCTCATCGACGAGTACGTGTACCCGAATATCCGGCTGCTGCCACGCCAACCTTCGCATTTCCTCGCCTCGTCTCGGAGAGCCTCAGCGCGAGTTCCAACCTCACGCGGTACTCCCCCGGACGACGATTGGCCCGTCGCAACGCAAACCTAACACAAGTCTAACCCAAACACACCCGGGCCCACGAGCGCCCTTCGCCCGTCGATTCGGTCTATGCGGCGGCTGACGGCGGCTGTGAAGCGCCGGTGGAGCTCACTCACTTATGGCAGGTTGCATTGTGGACATCCTCTATGAGCGTTGTTAGCTTCTTCGCGACTGCGCTGATCTCCTCAGTCAGCTTTGTGTTCTGCTGCAGCAGGTCGGTCTGGAACTGCGCCAGCTCGTCACGGTGGGCCGCTGCCGCAGCCTCGTTGGCGGCGTCGGTCCGCGTCTGCGCCTTCTGGGCGATGATCACAAGCGCGCCGGTGTAGAAGGCCACGCCAGAGAAGATCAGGTTCAGCAGGATCCACGGCTCGGGGTCGAACTGACCGCCCTTGCTGAGCGCCGTGAACGTGTGCTCGATGTAGGGGATCGCGCCATTTATTAGCACCCAACCGAGAATGATCAGAGAGCCGATGACAACAAACGCGACAGTGCCCATACCGCTCGCGACACCCTCGGCCACGCGCTCCATAAAGCTGCTGCCGCCAGCGTACGGCGACCTGTTACCGTCAGCATCCGGCTGGTAGTGCTTGTGGTGGCGCAACGGGTCGAGCTTCGTCAGCATTCCCGGCTTAGCGTCGGCTGCGGCCATGGGGCTCTCCTTTGCTGTCAGGTCGAGTGAGCTTGCAATAAACCAGGTGTGCCGTTTGGTCTGACTTAATTGGCGCCAGCCCACAGCCCGCAACCCCGGTATCAACAACCTACTCAGGAACTAGTTGAGCTAGCCAGACGAAACTCATAGCTTGCTCAGAGTCAGGTGGTGGGAAAGCAGGCCTCGACCGTGCGACTCGATGCCGCCTGTTGGGCCTTGTTGCGGGCCTCACTGAGCCAGAGCTGACGGATACACACGAGGACGCTGCTCGCCTGCGTCTACCGCATGGCGATCAAGATCGCCTGAGCCACTTGTGGCGCCGGACCGCCAGGACCACCCTCAAGCCTGCCGCGAAGCACCGGCGCGAGACCTCGCCGGGGATTGCGCGGCGCGAGCGGACGGTGCTGGCCCGCCCGTCGCACCCGCTGCAAGCGCCGCGGGCGGAGCCGTCCCGCTCGTCCCCGCACCACCACGGCCGCCGAACTTGACGATCTCGAGCACGTAGATCAGGTAGACGCTTGCGAGCGCGACAATAACCCCAAGCGCCAGCAGCACCAGCGTCCAACCGGTGTGCAACACCCGATGGTGGTTCACGTAGGTGGCGTAGGGGATGAAGCGCAGCGCCAGTGCGAGGCCGGCCAGCATCACCGTCCAGCCGTAGAGATAGATGACGCTGCGGCGCACGCTGAAACCGATCCGCGCCATTCGGTGGTGGAAATGCTCGGCGTCGGCGATGTAGACGGGACGCCGATACTTGAGCCGTTTGAGGACTACGAACGTGGTATCGAGGAAGGGCACCGCGAGGAGGATCAATGGCAGCGCGAACGCAATCGCCGATGTCGTCTTGAGGTCACCCTCGACGGCGATGCAACCCATCAGTAGACCGAGCAGGTTCGCCCCGCAATCGCCCATGAAGCTCGACGCGGGATGGAAGTTATGGACAAGGAAACCGAGTGAAGCGCCGGCCGTGAGCGCCGCGAGCACGCCGGCGGCATCCCTCCCGAGGTTGAAGGCAATGACAGCAAACGCGGCCGCGATGATCGCGCAGACACCTGCAGCGAGACCGTCGACACCATCAGAGAAGTTCACGACGTTCATCATCGCCACCAGTCCGATCACCGTCAGTGCAGGACCGGCGTGGGGAAAGTTCAGCACCCCGAACAGCGGGAGCGTGATGTGCCGGACGACGATCCCGTACTGCTCGGCCACCACAGCCGCTGCGATCTGACCGGCGAGCTTGGTGGCCGCGTGGAGCTCGAAGCGGTCATCAACGGCGCCGACAATTGTGATCAACGCCGCGGCGAGCAGAACGCCGTGCCAATGCACCGGCGCGGAACGGACGGTGGTGGTGGTGATCCGCGGAAGCCAGAGCAGGCCGCCGATGAGCACGGCCGCAAAGATCGCGAGGCCCCCGAGCAGTGGTGTGGGGCGCGTCGATAGACCCCGCTCAGTCGGCTCATCGACAGCACCGACGCGGATCGCCAGCCGCATCGTCAATGGGGTCAGTAGCGCAGCGATCACGGTCGCCGCGGCAAATGCGTACAGCGCATCTAGCTCGGAATGGTTCACGCGCTACACCAAAGCATCGCACGCACTCGTTGCTTTGTGGGGCTGGCGCTCCCCGCCGCTGCCCACGCGGGCACGGTCAGACCGCGGCGTGGGAAGCCAGCTCGGCGTAGAGCGGATAGCGCTCGACGATTGCGCCAACGCGCTCCAGTAGCTCGCCGTGCTGGCGCTCGAAGTCGGAGCTGAGTGCGACGCCGATGATCTCGCCAATCTCGCGAAAGTCCTCGACGCCTAGGCCGCGTGTGACCATGGCCGGTGAGCCGATCCGCAAGCCGGAGGTCACCCGTGGCGGCCGCGGGTCGAACGGGATCGCGTTGCGGTTGACCGTTATGTTGATCGAGGCAAGGCGGTCCTCCGCGTCCTGACCGCTCAGCTCGCTCTCGCGCAGGTCGGCCAGGACGAGGTGGACATCGGTGCCACCGGTCAGCACTTTGACGCCGTGTCCGACGAGCACCAAAGCCTCGGCGAGCGCCCGCGCCCCGGCGAGCGTACGGCGCTGGCGCTCGCGAAACGCCTCGCTCGCGGCGATCCGCATCGTCACGGCCTTGGCCGCGATGACGTGCTCGAGCGGGCCTCCTTGCTGGCCCGGGAACACTGCCGAGTCGATTTTCTTGGCCAGCTCGGCGCGGCAGAGGATCATGCCCGCGCGCGGGCCGCCGAGTGTCTTGTGGGTCGTCGTCGTGACGACATCGGCGCCGTGCGTGACCGGGCTCGGGTGCAGGCCCGCGGCCACAAGCCCAGCAAAGTGAGCCATGTCCACCATCAGATAGGCCCCGACCTCGTCGGCGATCTCGCGAAAGCGCGCGAAGTCGAGCACCCGCGGGTAGGCGGACCACCCGGCGATCACGAGCTTGGGACGGCGCTCGCGGGCGATCCGGGCAACCTCATCCATGTCGATCAGGCTGCTCTCGGGGTCGACGCCATATGGCGCGATGTCGTAGAGCTTCCCCGACACGTTGATCTTCATCCCGTGGGTCAGGTGGCCACCATGCGCGAGCGAAAGACCCATGATCGTGTCTCCCGGCGTGAGCAACGCGTGGTAGACCGCCGCGTTAGCCTGCGCGCCCGAGTGCGGCTGGACGTTTGCGTGCTCCGCGCCAAACAGCTCCTTCGCGCGATCGATCGCCAGCTGCTCGGAGATGTCGACGAACTCACAGCCGCCGTAGTAGCGAGCGCCGGGATAGCCCTCGGCGTACTTGTTCGTGAGGACGCTCCCCTGGCAGTCGAGCACCGCCTGCGGGACGAAATTCTCCGAGGCGATCAGCTCGATCGTGCGTTGCTGGCGATCTAGCTCGAGCGCGAGTACCTCGGCGATCTCCGGGTCGACCTCAGAGACGGGGCGGTTGAAGTAGTCGTGCGGAAGCTCGTCAGACACCGTTTGGCGAGCTTACCAGCGCCTCGGGATCGCATCGTCAAGCACCCGGGCAATGTCGGCGGCGCCGATCGCCCCCCGGCGCAGGATCCGCCATCCGCCACCATCCTCGAACTTGCTCAGATCGAGGACGGTCGAAGGGACTCCGGGCAGCTCGCCGCCATCGATCACGAGGTCGGCACGATCGCGGATCGTCGCTGCAACGTCCTCGAGGCGCCGCGCATCGCGACCGCCCGAGCGGTTCGCGCTCGACTGCAAAACCGGTATCTCAAGCGAGAGCCCGTTATCGATCACGCGCAGCCCGAGCAACTGCCCACCGGCGAGCGGGAAGCGCCGCCGCGGATTGGCCAGCAAAACCGTGACAGGCCCTGGCAACAGCGCGCTGATCGCCGCGCGCGTGCGCTCACCGGCCCCATCGAGCAGCGAAAGCGCCACGGCAAGCGAGAAGCAGAGCAGCGCGGCAGGCTTGTCGGCGGCGCGCCCCTTCAGTGCGTAGAGCTGCGCCACGGCCAGCGGATTCTCGGCGTCACAGCACACGCCATAGACCGTGTCGCTCGGGAACACGGCAACGCCGCCGCGCACGATGCACTCGCGCAGTGCCTCCGAGGACGCGGCGAGCGAACGCGCGGCGCTCATCGTCGGGCGAGCAGTACTCGCTCGATGCCGGCTAGGTCGCGACGGCGCTCGATCGTCCGAAAGCCGGCGTCGTCACAGAGCGCCGCGACAGCATCGGCCTGTCCGGCGCCGTGCTCGAGCGCGAGCGTCGAAACATTCGCGCGCGCCGCCTGATCGACCAGCCGGCTGATGACGCGCAGGCCATCGCTGCCGCCATCAAGCGCAATTGCAGGCTCGTGGCGGCTGACCTCGGGCTCGAGCGTAGACAGCACGGCGCTTGGAATGTAGGGCGGGTTGGCAATCACTGCATCGAAGCGCTCAGTCAAACCCTCGAGCAGGTCAGCGCGGCACCAGGCGACCGTGAGGCCCAGGCGAAGACCGTTGGCTCGCGCCACGGCAAGCGCCGACTCGCTGACGTCGCTCCCCGTCACCGCCAGATCGTCGCGCTCGTCTTTCAGCGCCAGCGCAACGGCACCGCTACCGGTGCAGCAGTCGAGCACGCTAAGCCCGCTTTCGAGCTCGGCTGCCACCTCCACGAGGAGCTCCGTCTCTGGTCGGGGAACCAGGACACGCGCGTCCACTGAGAGCACGATTCGTCGAAACGCGCGGGTGCCGAGTATGTAGGCGACCGGCTCCCGCTCGACCGAGCGCCGACGCACGTACGATTGAAATCTGCGTACCGCGCCTGCCTCGACCGCCAGTTGCGGATCGACGGTCAGCCGTTCGCGCGTTACTCCCAATGCGTCGGCCAGCAGCAGCTCGGCGTCGAGCCGTGCGCTCGGTGAGCCGCCCGCACCAATCGCGGTGATTGCGCCGTCGAGCGCGTCGCGCGCGCTCACCGCACTGCGCATTGTCATTCGCCGGTCTGTTCGAGGAGCGCTCGCTGCTTCTCGTCGGCCTGCAGCGCGGCGGTGAACGCTTCGAGCTCTCCGGCGAGTACCGCTTCGAGGTTGTGGACCTCAAGCTTCGCGCGATGATCGGTCACGCGGCCCGCGGGATAGTTGTAGGTGCGAATCTTCTCGGCGCGCCCGCCGCTACCAACCTGGGATCGGCGATCGGCGGCGACCGCAGCTTGCTGCTCGGCGAGCGCGCGCTCATAAAGTCGGGCGCGCAGCACGCGCAGCGCTTTCTCGCGGTTTTGCAGCTGCGACTTCTCATCCTGCATCGAGACGACGATGCCCGACGGCTGATGCGTGACGCGGACGGCGGAGTCGGTGGTGTTGACCGACTGCCCACCGGGTCCGCTGGAGCGATAGACATCGATCTGAAGGTCGTTCGCGTCGATTTGAATATCGACATCCTCGGCCTCGGGAAGCACGGCGACCGTCGCCGTGGAGGTGTGGATGCGCCCCTGAGCCTCGGTCTGCGGTACCCGCTGCACACGATGCGTGCCGCCTTCGAACTTGAATACCGAGTAGGCGCCGTCACCCTTGATCGCAAACGTGTACTTGCCGTCCCCCTCCTCGAGCGACTCGAGGACGAAGCCGAGACGCTCGGCGTAGCGCGAGAGCATGCGGTAGACGTCGCCGGCCCAAAGCCGTGCCTCCTCGCCCCCGGTACCGCCTTGGACCTCGACGATCACATGCTTGTCGTCGTTGGGGTCGCGCTGCACCATCGCGACCCGGATCTCTTCCTCGATCTGCTCGATTCGCTCGCGCGAGCTGGCGAGCAGATCGCGCAGCTCGCCATCGTCGGTCCCGTCGGCCAGGAGCTCCTCGGCACCCGCGGCGTCATCGCGCGCATGGCGCCACTCGGTGGCGAGCCTTGCCGCCGGCTCGAGTTGGCTGTAGGAGCGCCCAACCTCGGCGAACCGATTGCGATCCGCGAGCACCGTGGGGTCGGCCATCTGCGCTGAGAGCTCGGCGAAGCGGGCTTCGATCTGCTCGACGAGCTTCTCGATCACGCGACAACCTCGAGGCCGAGGAGGTCGCTCGCGGCGAGATTGTCCCCCTCCTCGACATCGAGCACCGCACGCAGCGCGGCGAGGGCGACGGCAAGCTGCGCCTGATCGGGCTCGCGCGTCGTCAATCGCTGCAGCGCAAGTCCAGGAGCGATCACAAGTGCCACCCAGCTCCGGTCGCGATAGCGCGCGGCAAGCCTGATGATCTCGTAGGAGATCCCCGCTATCACCGGTACGCCGAGGATCCGCGTCGCGATCAGCCAGTACCAAGCCGGAAGGCCGAGCGGCGCGAAGACAAAGATCGCCACGATCATCACGATCAGCAGAAAGCTCGTTCCGCAGCGCGGGTGCAAGCGCGAGAAACGAGCTGCCTCGCTCGGCTCGAGGGCCGCTCCGGCCTCATAGCAAGCGATCGCCTTGTGCTCGGCGCCGTGATACTCGAAGACGCGTCGTAGTTCGCGCAAGCGCGACAGCAAAACCAGATAGGCGAGGAAGATCGCCGTGCGTAGCAGACCCTCGACCAGCCAGAAGAGCGTCGCCGAGTGCAGCGGACCGCGGATCAGGCTGACGAGGCCAACTGGAAGCACGAAGAACAGCCCGATCGCGAACACGAGCGAGAAGACCACTGCGCCGCTCCAGGCGCCGCGGGGCAGCTCCTGCTCGCTCTCGCCGACCTGGACGTTGACCGACGCGTTCAGCGCGCGCAGGCCCATTGCGAGCGACTCGCCGAGCGCCACGACCCCACGCAACAGCGGTAGCCGCAGGACGCGATGACGGGCGAGCACAGATGCGAACGGCTCCGTTCGCACGACGATCTCACCAGTTGGCACCGCGCGTTTCGCGCTTTCGATCTGCTCGGCAGTCGGCGCGCGCATTGCCACCGACCAGGTCCGTACGCCGCGCATCATCACGCCCTCGAGGACCGCCTGACCGCCGATCGGGCGATCGGCCAGAGCGCCGGCGCGCACGCTTGAACGTGCGCGCGTGGCGCGCAACGAGGGCATGCAGCGGCCCTACTTGGTGGCGCGTCGCGCGCTGCGAGCGGCGCGACGCTGGAAGCGCTCGACACGGCCACCGGTGTCGATCAGCTTCTGGCGACCCGTATAGAACGGGTGGCAGTTCGAGCAGATCTCGACGTGCAGTTCCGGTTTGGTCGAGCGCGTGACGAACTCGTTGCCGCACGTGCAGCGAACGTGGGCGGTCACATACTCAGGATGGATCTCGGTCTTCATGGTCCATTCCATTGTAGCGGGCGCCCTTGCGCTGCCGGGCGGGCGGCGTTAGCCGCTCGCGCTGCAGGTGAGCGTCAGCTTGCGGTCCGGGTTAGTCGGCTCGAGGATCGATCCCGCGGGGTCGACCTGTGCCGTCAGCGTCGTGCCGGCGGTGCAACGAGGTCCGCTGAATTGGACGACCTGGCTCGCCGAGGGTGCGAGCGCGGTCACGGTCTGGTCAGCCAGGACGGCTTGTCCCACGCTGAGCGCGACGGCAAACGGCCCGGCGGCCGCCAAGCCGCCGTTATGCACGACGACGCCATAGAGCGTTGTGTCGCGCGTCGCGCCCGCGACGCGCGTGATCTTGAGGATCGAGAGGTCCGGCTCGAGCAGCGGGAGCACGCACGCCGGCGAGACGAGCACGTCGGTGCGGATCAGGCGGTGGCGGCGGTCCAGCCAGCGGTAATGCACGACCGCGCGAAACGCCGCTGGCGCAGGAAGATCGATCACGTTCTCGTTGGCGGTAAACACGGCGATCCCGCGGTTGGAGACCTGCCATACGCCAAACCCCGGAGCGTCTACCTCGACGTAGCGATGAGTCGTGGCGGTGCGCTCGAAGAGCCGGAAGTTGACCGACATCGTGCTCGTCCCGCTAACCGCCTGCATCTCGGCGCTGAAGCTCGCCGTGCGCTGGGCGATCGTCGCGCCGTTGGTGCATGCCGTGAGCGTCGCCGTCGGCGGCGGGACGTTGGACGCCGCGGAACTCGCCGCCGTGGCGGCTGACGAGGCGGTCGCCAGGACTGCGACCGCGGCGAACGCCGCAGGGAGCGCAAGGGTGGCTGCTATGACGCGTCGGATATTGCTCATACCCTTGTGTGAACACCGTGGCAGGCTCGATGTTGCGACGCGCAGATCCAAGCCGACTCAGGTCAACTGGTAGTGCGGCCCGTCGCCACCCTCGGGTGGGGTGAGTCGTCCGCCTTTTGCCGTGATGGCGCCGCACTGGACGCAGTTGGTGTAGTTGACGGTGACATCGACCGCGCCTTGGGCGGGAGCGCCGTCGGCAATCTCATAAACCGCCGCTGGGCACATCCAGCGCCAGGTCTCGGCCAGTTCGCGCGGCACGCGCCGCTGAATCCGGATGTGGTTGGGCGCATCATCGCGGGTGGCGTTGCCGGTGATGAATACCGATGAGAGCTTGTCGAAGATGTAGTTGCCGTCGGGTTTGGGATAGCGGCTCTTGCTGTTGCCGATGAACATCGGCTGGCTGTCGTCGGTATGCACGGACCAGCGCCCGCCGGGGAAGCGGCCTTTGGTCGCGATCATCAGCTGAACCAGCGGGCCGCCTTTGAGCAGCCCCTTTTGAAACGGCTGGCGGGTGTTGCGCTGCTTGTAGAGCTCCTGGCCGATGAACGACTCGTCGATCGCCTGCTCGTAGGAGGTGAAGTCGGAGTCGCCGCGACGAAGGCCGGCATAGATCGACTCGGCGGCGAGCATGCCGGACTTGATCGCGTAATGAACGCCCTTCAGTGAGGCGAGATTGACGAGGCCGCCGGCGTCGCCGACGAGCACGGCGCCCGGCATCGACAGCTTCGGTACAGCCCAGTAGCCACCGGCCGGAAGTGCCTTGGCCCCCCAGGCGACGCGTTCGCCGCCAGCGAGCACGTTTCGGAACAGCGGGTGGGTCTTGATCAGCTGGAGGAAGTCATGCGGGGAGCTGGTTGCGTCGGCATAGCCGAGATCGAGAATGAATCCGATCGAGACCAGATCCTCGCCCGTCCGCGTGTCCTTCATCGGGTAGATCCAGGAGCCGCCGATCTGGTGGTACTTGCTTGAGATCTTCAACGGCCAACCGGCCAGCGTGTGGATTACGCGATCGAGCGGCCTGGCGACCTTCCAGACCTCCTTGACGCCGAGCTCCCAGACCTGCGGCTCGCGGTCCGCCGCCAGGCCGAACTCACGGATCGCCGCGCCGGTGAGATGCCCCCAAGAACCATCGCCGAGCACAACGGCCTGGGCCTTGATGTCGTTGCCGGGCTCGAAGTTGTGCCGTGGCTCGCCGTCCTTGCCGCGGCCCTTCTCGCCCGAGCGCACACCCACGACTTTGCCCTCCTCGACGATCAGCTGCGTCGCGGCGGTCTCTGTCAGAACGTAGGCCCCGGCCGCCTCGGCCATGCGAGCCTGGTAGCGCGCGAGCGCCGCCACCGAGATGACCTCGTTGCCACGGTTGTGCTGCGGCGCAGGAACGGGGATCCGGACCTTTGTCCTGGCGTTCGGCAGGACGTAAACCGCTTCTTTGGTCACCTCGCCGAACGCGAAGCCGTCGTTGCGCCATTCCTCGCGGCTCGAGCCCGGGAATAGTTCCAGCAGAGGACCGGGGTTCATCACCGCTCCGGAGAGGGTGTGTCCGCCGCAAACCGTTGCTTTTTCGATGACGGCAACGGGAACCTCGCCGAGGCGCTCGCTCGTCTGCGGGTCATCGGCGAGCAGCTGCATCAGCCGGTTTGCGCAGGCCAGCCCGGCAGTACCGCCGCCAACGACCGCAACACCAACCTCGACCCGCTGACCGTCGCCGTCGAGCGTGCGTTTGATGAACTCCCGCTGCGTGTCGATCGGCGGCGGATAGGCCGCGGGAGCGCAGCCGGCGGCCGGCTTTGACACTCCTACTCGTCTTTCTTGGCGCTGATCGCCGCGGTCAGCCTGGGCAGGATCTTGTTGAGGTCGCCCACGATGCCAAGATCGCAGAACTCAAAGATCGGGGCGTTCGCGTCCTTGTTTATCGCGACGATGTTCTCCGAGCCCTGCATCCCGACCTTGTGTTGGATCGCGCCGGACACCCCGGCCGCGAGATAGAGCTTCGGCGAGACCGTCTTGCCCGTCTGACCGATCTGCCCGGCATACGGGTACCAGCCCGCGTCGACGACAGCGCGCGTCGCGGCGACCGCGCTGCCGGGACCAAACGCGCGGGCAAGTTGCTCGCAAAGCTCAAACCCTTCGGCGTTACCGAGCCCGCGTCCACCCGCGATCACGACATCAGCACCTTCGATGTCGACAGCCTCGCCGCGCTGCTCACCGCGGCGAATCATCCGTGCTCGCGTGGAAAACGGCGAGAACTCGACCTCCACGTCTTCCACCCTCGCGGTGCTCGAGCCGGCCGGGGTGACCTCAAACGCATTCAGGCGCGCGATCACGATGCCCACGTCACTGCGATAGCTGATCTCGGAGATCGCCGAATCGCCGAGGATCGGCCGCTCTGCGACCAGCTTGCCGCTGTCGGCGTGGACCGCTGTCACTTCCATCGCGACACCGGCGCCGAGCCGCGCCGCGAGGCCCGCGCCAATCTCAAACCCGAGTAGGCCACCGCCAAAGAGCGCATAGCCAAAGCCGCGGTCGCGGATCACCTGCGCCATCGCGTCAACCACTGGCTGTGCGAGTCCTTCAGGGCCCGCCACGCGGTAGACCGTCGTCGCGCCGTAGCGCCCGAGCTCCGCACACAACTCGGCTCTCGCGGAATCACCGACGACGATCGCGTGTGCCTCACCACCGACCGTCTTGGCGAGCTTCGCGGCTTCGCAGAGCGCACCGAGCGAGTTGTGGTTGAACGCATCTTCGTAGTGCAGGGCATAAACGAGGATGTCGGTCATCAGATGAGCTTCCGCTCGTCAAGCCAAGCCACGATCCGAGCAACCGTCGCATCAGTGTCCGCGTCCTCGATGATCTGGCCCGTCGCCTTGCGCGGCGGCTCTTTTGCCGCCAGCCAGTGGGCCGCTGAGTGCTCGCCGCCGACACGCGCCAAATCGATGCCAACATCGTCTGCGCCGAGGACGTCCAACGGCTTCTTCTTCGCGCCCATGATCGCCTTCAACGACGGATAGCGCGGCTCGTTGATCGCATCGCCAACAGCGATTACTGCCGGGCAGTCGACCTCCACCGTGTCGTAGCCGTACTCCGCTTGACGCTCACAGCGCAGCGTCGGCGCCTGCGCCGCGCAGGCGGGAGCCTCGACATCGAGCTTGATCACCTGCGTCAACGACGGCATCCGCAGGTGATCAGCGACAACGGCACCGACCGTGTAGCACTCGCCGTCGTCGGACTGCTGGCCGAGCAGCACGAGATCGGGCTGCTCGCGCTCGAGCGCTTTCGCGAGCGCATAGCCCGTCGCGGCGACATCAGAGCCAGCAAGCTGCGCGTCGCAGAGGTGAACCGAGCGATCCGCACCCAACGAAACAGCTTTGTGCAGTGCCCGCACCGCGCTCTCAGGCCCCATCGTCACAGCCACGATTTCCTCGACCGCCACCGCGCCGGCCTCTCTGATCAGCATCGCCGCCTCGATCGCGTGCGTGTCATAGGGGTTGAGAGTTCGCTCACCACTTCGATCCATCCGTCCGGTGGACGGGTCGATGCGCTTAGGAACTGCGGCGTCTGGCACCTCTTTGACCAGGACGCAGATCTTCATCGGGCGGCTCCTTGAGGGGACGGGCAGTGGGCGCGGCCGGCGGTCTGTCCAGCCACGTTGATCGCTGGGTGGACGCTACGAGCGAAGCTCACCGCGCAGCGGCGACGGCGCTACGAATAAATTCGACCGCCGCCTCGGTCGGTGCGCCCGGGGTGAACACCTCAGCGACGCCAAGGGCCTTCAGCTCCACTATGTCATCGGCGGGAATCGTGCCGCCTAGCGTGATGATCACGTCGTCGACGTCTTGCGCTCGTAGCAGCTCGATGATCCGCGGTACGAGCGTCATGTGGGCCCCCGAGAGGATCGACAGACCGACGGCGTCGGCGTCCTCCTGGATCACCGTCTCGACGATCTGCTCAGGCGTCTGGTGCAAGCCGGTGTAGATCACCTCCATGCCGGCGTCGCGCAGCGCCCGCGCGATGATCTTGGCACCACGGTCGTGGCCATCGAGACCGGGCTTGGCGACGACAACGCGGATCTTCTTGTCTGTGGGGTGCCGAGGCATGCGAGTGCGACCACCAATTCCCGTGGCGCGCTGCGGAGTCTATTTCGCTGCGGTCGACAGGCGATCAGCTCGAACGGGCCACGGTCCTCAGGGGCGCCCGCTGTATTCTCGCAAGCCGATGGAGATCCGTTCCTCGACCGACCCGCCCGCGAGCTCGCCAGCCGACACTATTGCTGTCGGCGTATTCGAGGGAGAGCAACTCGAACAAGCGGAACTGCAGGCGCTGGTCGATTCGGGCGAGGCCAAGCGGACACTCGGCGCGGTCGCCCTCACTCACCTCGACGGCCGGCGCTTTCTCATCGTCGGTCTTGGCTCGCGCGAGGACTTCGACGCCGAACGCGCGCGCACTGCGGCCGCCGGCGCAGCCAACCGGGCCGCAATGCTTGGCTCGACCGCACTCTGCTGGGCCGCGCCTGCGGGCTCGGATGACCACATCGTCGCCGCGCTCGTCGAGGGCACAGTGCTCGCCAGCTATCGCTTCGAGCGTTACAAAACGGGGCCCGAGGACGAGTCCGAAAGCGAGGCGAAGCTGGGGTCCCTGACCGTCAGCGCCGCCGAAGATTACGGCGCGGCCGTCAAGCGCGCGGCGGTCATCGCGGAGGCGGTCAACGCCGCACGGACGCTCCAGGACACGCCCGCCAACGACATGACACCGACCGATCTCGCCGCGCGTGCGCGAGAGATCGCAGCAGCGCACCCGGGCCTGGAGGTGAGTGTTGAAGGGCGTGAGCAGATCACCGCACGCGGGATGGGCGCATTCGCGGCCGTCGCGCAGGGGAGCGAAGAAGAGCCAGCGCTGATCACGCTCCACTACACCGGTCCGCAGGCAGCCGGGCCGGTACTCGGATTTGTCGGTAAAGCGGTCACGTTCGACAGCGGCGGCCTTTCGATCAAGCCGTCGGCCGGGATGGATGAGATGAAGTTTGATATGTCAGGCGGGGCCGCGGTGGTCGAGGCGGTGGGGGCAATCGCCGCTCTGCAGCTGCCGGTGAAGCTCGTCGCTGTCGTCGGGGCCACGGAGAACCTGTTGAGCGGCCGGGCGATGAAGCCGGGCGACATCGTGCGCGCGATGAGCGGCGTCACGGTCGAGATCAACAACACCGACGCTGAGGGTCGGCTCGTACTCGCCGACTGCCTCGCCCATGCGATCAACGAAGGCGCGGAGCGGCTGATCGACCTCGCCACGCTAACCGGCGCGATCGTCATCGCCCTCGGGTCGACCTACGCGGGCCTGATGAGCAACAACGACGAGTGGGCCGCCGAGGTCGAGACCGCGGCGGCGCGCACCGGTGAGCTGGTCTGGCGAATGCCCCTGCATGCCGAGTACAAAGACCTCGTCAAGGGCACCTACGCTGACATCACCAACGCGCCGGAGCGCGGCAAGGGCGGCGCGATCACCGCGGCCGAGTTTCTCGCGCGATTCGCCGGCAAGACGCCATGGGTGCACCTCGACATCGCTGGAACGGCTTGGAACCTCGGCCGCATTTACGCCGAGAAGGGCGGCTCCGGGTTCGGCGTGCGGTTGCTCGTGGAGCTGGCGAGCGCGCACAGCTGAAGCCCCAGAGCGCAGGCGATGGCGGCCGGCTACTCGGGCACTCCGCTCCAGCGCAAGCTCGGTGTCGAGGCGGGGACGCGCGTCGCCGTGCTCGGCGGCCCCGACGGCTTCGCCGAGCAACTCGAAGGCGCCCGCATCAGCTACAGACTCGGTGGCCGCTTCGCTCTGATCATCTTTTTCACGACCTCCCGCCGAGCGCTTGAGCGACGGCTGCCGACGCTGCTTGCTGCTCGTGAGGAGGGCGCGGGACTCTGGATCGCCTGGCCCAAACGCAGCTCAGCTGTGGCGAGCGACCTCGATGACGTAGTCGTGCGACACAACGTGCTCGCGACCGGGCTTGTCGACAACAAGGTCTGTGCGATCGATGAAACCTGGTCCGCGTTGCGCTTCGTCGCGCGGAGAGCCTCGTCCCCTCGGAACGAACGGCGCCGCGCGACTCGATCATGAAGCGAAGGTAGCCGCCTGAACGCCGGTTCTCGATGGTGACGAAGCCGCCTCAGTGCGGCAGCTGATGCTGGCGAGCGCGCTCGCGCGCCAGTTTGTGCTCGCGGCGCGCGTTCAAGTCCGCTTCGACCGCCTCCAGGTCCGGGGCGGGTCCGAGGATGCGCCACGCGTCGCGCACAAGCGGAAGCGAGGTCGCGATGATCACCCATATGGGCCAAAACTCGCCGCTCGCACCGATCGCCAGCCATACCGCGACCGATATCAGCCAAGCGCCGCTCGCGCCCCCGGCCTCCTGCATCAGCCGGCGGCGCAGGTGCGCCTTGCGCTCGGCGAGTGCCTGCGCCAGCACCGCGGGAGTCATCGGCAGATCAGCCTTGACAGCGTCGAGATCCGCCTGGGTGCTCGAGCTGTACGCCGCGCCGAGACGCTGCTCGAACTCCTCGGCGGTGAGCCGACCGGCGACCATGTGCTCGCGCAGCTCGCCGACCACACGCTCGCGGTCGGCGTCGGCAACACGCAACGTTGACGGGTCGCTCATCGGCAAAAGGTACTGCCGGGCCGAAATCACGCGCCACCGAGTGCCCTGCGCAGCGGCGAGCGCTCGGCAGTCGCGCGAGTAGCACCGCGCGAGGTCCGACGCCGCCCTTTGGGCAACCATGCCAGCCGTTGGCGCGCTCTACGATTCGATGACGATGCAGCCACCGCCAAGCGGCGAGCCCGCCACCTCGGCCTGGCCGCCACCCGTCGCTGCGCACCGCGAAGCCCGCTTCGATGCCCCTGGGGCGCCGCCGTACCCGCGCCACGGCAGCATCCTGACGCTGCTGAGGTTCATGGGCGCTCACGGGATGCTGAGCCCACGCTACGCGCGCATGCTGATCGCACTCGCTTGGCACAAGGCTCGCCTGGGCAAGCGTCTGGAGCTCGATGGAATCGCCTTCATCAGGCCTGGCGTGCGGCTCGAGGTTGGACCCGCGGCGCGCCTACGGCTCGGCCGCTGGTCCTGGCTTGGAGACGGCACGAAGGTGCGCGTCCACGAGGGCGAAGTCTCGATCGGCGCAAAGAGTGTGCTCGGTCAGGAGTGCACGATCTCCTGCTACCAGCGGATTTCGATCGGTCGCGAGTGCATGGTCGCCGACCGCAGCATGTTGATCGACTTCGACCACGTGATCGATGACGTCGAGCAGCCGATCCGCAAACAGGGGATCCGCAAGTGCGCGGTTGATATCGGGCACAACGTGTGGCTCGGTTATGGCGTCTGTGTGCTGCGCGGCGTGAGCGTGGGCGACAACTGCGTCATCGGAGCCTCCGCCGTGCTCACCGCGAACGCCCCGGCCAACGCCGTCCTCGCAGGCATTCCGGCACGCGTAATCCGGATGCGCGAGCCGCCGATCACGCTGCGCTTCGAGTGAGCCACTGCGGCTCAGACTCGGCCCGCGACGAGCTCGCGATAGAGCGCGGCCGTCCGCCCGGCAATGTCGTTCCAATCGAAGCCACGCACGTGCGAAGCGGCCTCGGCGACAAGGCGCCCGCGTAGCGCGTCATCGGTGAGTAAGCGCTCGACCATCTCAGCCAGCGAAACCGGGTCGCTGGCCGTGAAGCGCAGGCCCACCTCCTCGTGCGGGACGACCTCGCGCAGGCCGCCCGTGTCGGCGACGACGCAGGGACAGCCGGATGCCATCGCCTCGAGCGCGACGAGACCGAACGGCTCATAGATCGAAGGCACGACACAGAGGTCGGCCACGCGATACAGCGCGTGCAACACGTCGTCGCCGATCCAGCCTAGGAACCGCACGCGCTCGAGCAGTCCGAGATCCCGCGCCTGGGCTCGCAACGAGGCTTCGTGGGGGCCCGAGCCGGCGACTACAACGCGAAGATCGGGTAGCCGCTCTAACAGGCGCGGCAAAGCCGCGAGCGCGAGCTGGAAGCCTTTCTCGTAGACCAGACGCCCGACGAGCAGCAGCATCCGCTCGTTTGGTGCCGCGTAGCCGGCACGCAGAAGCTCGAGGTCCTCGACGTGTGCGAGGTCCTCTGAATCGATGCCGTTTGGGATCACCGAGATCGATCTCTCGTCGCGGTCAAACACGTCGATGAGGTGACCGAGCATGTAGTGCGAGCACGCGATGACGTGGTCGGCGCGACCGACGATCCAGCTCTCCACGGCGTGGATATGCGACTGCGGATGCTCGGCCACCCAGCCCTGGTGGCGCCCGTACTCGGTCGCGTGGATCGTCATCGCGAGCGGTGCCCGGAAGCGATCCGCTAGGTGCTCGCAGGCCACGGCGACGAGCCAGTCGTGGCCGTGCACAAGGTCGAAGCGGTAGTGGTCGCCGAGCTCAACGCCGGCAGCGAGTAGATCGGCGTTCATCCGCTCGACCCAAGTGACGAATGGCCCCAGCTCGTGCGGCCGCCGCGGCTGGCAGACACGGTGGACGATCACACCTTCGCGCTCTTGCTCTTCACCGGTGCTCCGCTCGTCGGCTCTGGTCAGCACGTGCAATTCGACGCCGCAACCCGGTAGCGCCTCCGAGAGCTTCTTGACGTGGCGGGCGAGCCCGCCCTCGATGAGCGGCGGGTACTCCCAGGAGAGCATCAGTACGCGAGTCATCGCTCGAGGCCCGGACCGAAGGCGGCAAACGGCGCCAGGCGATGTGGCGCCGGCGCTCCACCCCCTCCGTTGGCGAGCGCTGCCTCGAGCGCCTGGCGGTGCCCGTCTACGCGCTCAAGCGCGTAGACGCGGGCGATCCCGCGGCTCGCCATGAACGCCCAGTCACTCGCCTGCAGCGCGAACAGCTCGCGCACGGCGCGGACCGGCGCGCTTGCGCCGGCTGCCAGCACGCGCAGTTCCCCGCCGCGGGCGGCAGCGACGATCTCAGCCGTCGCCGGACAGTCCCAGGTCGAGAGATCGCGCGGCGTCCCCCAGGAGCCGACCGGGAGTAGGCCGTGGTCGATCAAACGGGGCGAGTGGCGTGCGAGCGCCGCGTCGAGCCTCGAGATGCGCAACCCCTGCGAGGTCGCCTGCTCGACGACGGCCCCGAGCCAATCCATCCCCTCATACCACCAGTGCCCGAAGAGCTCGGTGTCAAACGCGCAGACCAAGAGGCCGCCGGCCGCGACGCGAGCGCGGGCTCGGGCGACGAAATCCGTGGCGTCGCTGCGTGCGCGCGCGAGTGCCTTGGCGTGATCGTAGGGCCTGCCGTCGTTGGCCCAGGGATGGTTGCCGTGAGCGCTCAGACGATGGTAGTCGCGGTAGCTGCCGTGCGCCGGGTAGCCGCCGTCGCTCCAGACGAGCTCGACCGTCTGCCGATCGATTGGCACCAGCGTCGGCCCGATCGTCGAGCGCAGAGGCTCGAGCTGCCGGGCCGAACCAGGGCCGAAATGATCAGTGAGATCGACGCAGCAAGCACGGACGCCTGAGGCCCAGAGGACCGGTTCGAGCCACGGTGCGTAGGCGCATTCAGGCAGCCAGAAGCCGCCGCTCCAGCTACCGCAGCGGGCCCGATGCGAGTCTCGGCCGCTCGCCACCTGCAACCGTGCGCCGGCGTCGGTCGCGCAGAGCGGGAGCACGGCGTGCGTCGCCGCCGAAGTCCAGCTGGCATGCGCGGCAAGAGCGTCAAGCAGCTTGCCTTCTCGCTCGCAAAAGTGCCTTAGCGCACCCTCATAGTCCGCGGCCGCACGCAGCACCTCGCGTGCGAGCTCGTGCTCGCCGGCAGCCTCGAGCGCGGCAACGTCGCGACGATGCGTCTCCGTGCGCACGTCGCGCAGGAAGCCCTCGAAGCGCTCGCCGAGCTCGTCGAGAGCCAGCTGATCGGCGAGCACCGGGCTCAGTGAGAGCGTCAGCGGCGCGCCGGTGTCGAGCAGCGCCAGCAGGGGCAGGTACACGCAGGCGATCGCCTCCCACAACCACTCCTCACCGAATGGCCAGGTGCCGAAGCCGGCGACATAGGGCATGTGGGTGTGCAGCACGATCGCCAACTCGCCGGCCTGCTCGCGTGTGGCACTGTCGGCGTCCGGCGCTCGCGACCGTCGCGCCGTGCGCGGGACCGTGCTTCCACGCTCAAGCTCCGGGGAAGATGGGAGGCGGTCGCTCACTTACGCAGCACTGCCACGAAGTCGAGCGCGCGCTCGAGCGGGCCTCGTGCGATGCGGAAGTCCGACGTTGAGACCACGGGCACGAACCAGTTATAGAACGCCCGCGTCAGGCTCAGTCGTGGGTGCAGCGCATCCCATCCCAAGCGCAGTGCAAACGAGTGCAACGCGAGCTTGCGGGCGTGGTAGACGCCATAGAGCTCGACGCTCGCAAAGATCCCGCCGCAGAGCTCGGCGAATTCCTGGGCGCGGTACTCGCGCAGGTGCCACGGGTTGTCGGACTTGGCCGCTCCCGGCGCGGCAATGGTGAGCAGGTTCGGCGTCGAGACGAACACCACACCGCCGAGACCGACGAGCGTCGCAAACCGCGTGAGCACCTCCGCGGGATTGGCGAGATGCTCGATCGTCTGGGAAAGCACGATCACATCGACGGGTGCCGCGAAGGTCTCGATCGTGGCGCGTTCAAAGCGGAGGTTGGGCTGCCGGTAGCGCAGACGCGCGTGTTCGTAGGCCTCAGGGTTTGCTTCCACGCCGATTACGCTCGCCGCACGGCTGGCGAGGACGTCGGCGCCATAGCCTTCGCCACAAGCCATGTCGATTACGCGCAGGCCCGCAACACGCGAGCCAATCCACTCGTAGACGGCGAGGTGACGGCGGTACCAGTAATTCTCGGCTGGCACGTCCGGGAGCGTGCGCTCACCGGTCAGGGACAGCGGTGGAACACCAGGAGGTTGGTCGCGCTGGATCAGCAGCTCGCTGCTCACAAGATCGCCAAGGTTATGTTCCGCGCCTGCGGCCGTGGGGATTACAGTTTCCTGCCATGCCGGTGCTCTCGCCCGCCGAGATCCGCGACTTCAACATTCGCTACCACGACGCGGCAGCGGTGGACTACGACGCCAAGTGGAGCATCGACTTTGGCCCGCTCGCGCGCTCACAGACGCGCCGCAAGCTCGAAAAGGCGCTTGGCGGCCCGGCCCCGGCCTTCTCCCGAGCACTCGAGTTGGGGGCCGGCACCGGCTACTTCTCACTCAACCTGCTGGTTGGCGGTGTGATCGCCCGCGCCACAGCAACCGATATCTCGGTCGGCATGCTGGCGGCATTGAAAGCCAACGCCGAGCGCTTGGGCGTGGACGTCGAGACCGTGCGTAGCGACGCCGAGTCCCTCCCTTTCGCGGACGCCAGCTTTGACCTGGTCAGTGGTCACGCGGTACTTCACCACCTGCCCGATCCGGCCCGCGCGTTGCGCGAATGCTTTCGCGTACTGGCGCCGGGAGGAACGCTCGTGTTCGCCGGCGAACCGTCCGTGACCGGGGACCGGTTGGCCCGAGTGCCGAAGCGCGCAGGAGCTGCGCTCGCGCCGCTGTGGCGAGCCGCGATCGGCGCCGGCGCGGCGACCCCCACCGACCACGATCACAACGCCAGCGAGCTGGCGGATCGCCGGCTCGAAGCGCTCGTCGACATTCGCACTTTCAGCCCCAACGAGCTGACGAGGCTCGCGCGCGCGGCTGGCTTCACGAGCGTCGCGGTGCGCGGCGAGGAACTGCTTGCCAACTGGTTCGGCTGGACCAGCCGCGTACTCGAGTCGACGGCCGCGCCAGACGACATCCCCTGGCTTTGGCGTCGCTTCGCGTGCCGTGGCTATCTGGCGCTACAAGCAGTCGACCGGCGCTTGCTCGAGCCCCTGCTTCCGGCAGCCCTCTTCTACAACCTGATGCTCTGCGCCAAGCGGGGCGAGTACTGATGGCGGAAGCCGTCGAGCACGAGTTCCCTCTGTTCCCGCTGGCACTCGTGGCGCTGCCCAGCGAGCAGGTCCGCTTGCACATCTTTGAGCCGCGCTACCGGGTGATGATCAACGAATGTCTCGAACGCGAGCGCGAGTTCGGCATCGTCTGGCTAGCCGACGACGGGCTCAAGCCGGTCGGCTGCGCGTGCGAGATCGAACGCGTCCTCGAGCGACTCGAGGACGGCCGTTTGAACATCCTGGCGCGTGCGACGCGCCCGTTCCGCCTCATCGCACGCGAGGACTCGCTGGCCTACCCCGCCGGCACGATCGAGTTCGTCCAAGACGGTGCGGAGGCACCGGACGAGGACGCCTCAGCAGAGGCCCGAGGAAGCTACGCCGCGCTTGTCGAGGAGGCCACCGACGACGAGCCGGACGCCGACGCACTCTCGGCGATGTCGGCATACGAAATGGCTGCAACCGTCGAGTTCGGTCTGGAGGCCAAGCAGCGACTGCTCGAGTTGCGCTCCGAGAACGCGCGGCTCCGTCTGCTGACACGACTCCTGCGCGCGGCGCTGAAGCGACTCGAATACGTCGACCGGGCGCAGGCGCGAGCGCGCTCGAACGGCAAGGTTCGCTTCGGCTAGCTCGAGGTAGCGCGCGGACGCCGCGCTGGCGCAGGTCTATCGGCGCGGCGGGGCGAACTCTGGTGCTTCGATCTCGGCGATCGTGCGCGCGACGCGTGAGTGCGGCCGCTGGGGCGTCGTGCGCTGGATCAGCGGCTCGCCATCGGGCGCATCGAGCATCAGCGGACGTGGGTGAGCGCGCTCGCCGTAGCCAGTCGCCACCACCGTGACCCACACCTGGTCGGTCAGGGTCTCGTCGACCATCGCGCCGAAGATGATGTTGGCATCCGGATGGGCAGCTTCGCTGACGGCCTTTGCCGCCTCGTTGACCTCCCACAGCGAGAGGCTTTCTCCACCCGTGATCGACAAAAGGATCTGCCTCGCGCCGTCCATCGAGGTCTCCAGCAGTGGCGAGGAAACGGCAGCCATCGCCGCCTCGACCGCCCGACCCTCGCCATCCCCCATGCCGATGCCGAGCAGCGCGTTGCCGGCGTTGGACATCACCGTGCGCACGTCGGCGAAGTCGAGGTTGATCAAACCGGGCAGCGTGACAAGGTCCGAGACGCCCTGGACACCCTGGCGCAGGACATCGTCGGCGACAGCGAAGGCGTCGACCATCGAGGTCTTCTTGTCGAGCACCGCGAGCAGCCGGTTGTTGGGAACGACGATCAGCGTGTCGACCTGGTCAGCGAGATGCTCGATTCCGGATTCGGCCTGACTGGCGCGCCGCGTACCTTCGAAGCCGAACGGCTTGGTCACGATGCCGACCGTCAGTGCGCCGACCTCGCGAGCAATCTGGGCCACGATGGGTGCCGCGCCAGTGCCGGTGCCGCCACCGGCGCCGGCGGTGATGAAGATCATGTCGGAGCCCTTGAGCAGCGCCTTGATCGCGTCGTAGCTCTCGATCGCCGCCTCCCGCCCAACGCCGGCATTTGCACCAGAGCCCAGTCCGCGGGTCACCTGCGCCCCGATGTGGAGCGTGCTCTCGGCCGTTGACTGCTGCAGGGACTGCACGTCGGTGTTGATGGCGATGAACTCAACGCCCGCGACCTCGGCTTCGATCATCCGGTTCACCGCGTTCACGCCGGCGCCGCCGACGCCAACGACACGCAGCCTGGGGGCGCCGAGCTTGCGCTCGTCGCTAGCCGGAGCGTCAAGCTCATTCGCTGCAGCAGCCGCACGCCGCTTTCCGCGCTTTGGCGCCGAGGCACGGATCTCGAGCACGTGGTTCGGGATCTCGGAGTTGAAGGCCTCACGCAGCCGCTCCTGCGGCGTCGAGTGCGCTGCCGCGACGCTCGCGGGCGTACGCCGCGCCTGCGCCTTGGGCGCCTCCGGCTCAGGAGCCGGAGGCTCGGGGGGCGGGCTTACGAGCGCCGGCCCAAGACCGTCCTCCTCGGTCCTGCGGAAGAGTGCCGCGAGCGGACCTTCGCGCATGCTTGCACGCTTGTTAGGGCCGGCCATGGAGCACCTCTTTCGCCAGGTCTCGATAGGACTGGGCCGCCTTGCCGTCGGGGTCGTAGCGCAGGACCGACATTCCCTTGACCGGGGCTTCCGCGAAGCGCACGGTCTTGCGGATGCGCGACGCAAACACGCGGTCGCCAAAGTTCTCTTCGAGGATCTCGATCGCCTCCTTGGCGTGGATCGTGCGCGAATCGACCAGCGTCGGCAGGATCCCTTCGATCGCCACGCCAGGGTTGAGGTTCTCGCGGATCATCGTCAGCGTGTTCTGGAGCTGAATCAGCCCGCGCATCGAGAGGTACTCACATTGCACGGGGACGATCACCTTGTGCGCCGCGGTCAGCGCGTTGATCGTGAGCAGCCCCAAACTGGGCGGTGTGTCGATGCAGATAAAGTCGTAGTCGTCGGCGACCTGGCGCAGTGCTCGTTCGAGCGCGCGCTCGCGACCGATCATTGCCGACATCCCGATCTCGGCACCGGCAAGGTCGATCGAGGCGCAGGCGACATCGATCTCGCGCTTTTGAATTACCTCTCGGATTGAGACCTGGTGAACGAGCACGTCGTACATAGAGCGTTCCAGCGTGTCCGGATCGATTCCCTGGGACATCGTCAGATTGCCCTGCGGATCCATGTCTACGCAGAGCACGCGATGACCTTCCTCGGCGAACGCAGCAGCCAGGTTGAGCGTCGTCGTGGTCTTCGCCACGCCGCCCTTCTGGTTGGCGAACGCGATGATCTTCACCGGGCTCATGGAAGCCTGCAGTCGTGTTTGCACACCAGCACGCCGCGTTATTCGCACACGACCCGGGGATTCCTGCATCGATCTCGCAGCGCATAGCATCGGAGGCAATGGAAGACCGCACCACCGCGCCGCCCGCCCCCGGCACGACTCCGCGGGCAGGCCTAGCGCTCGAGCAACGCCTGGTCTTCGTGCTGGGTAAAGGCGGCGTCGGCAGGACGACAATGGCCGCCGCGCTCGGACTGCTTTATGCCCATCGCGGAGCCCGCACGGTCATCGCCGAGCTGAGCGGGCGCGGCGAGCTTCTGAGCGCCTTCGGGCGCCCGCCGACCGATCCCGCGTCGCCCGCACCGAACGACGAGATCGAGGTCATCGAGCGCCTATACGCGGTCCAGATCGAGCCCGACCGCGCGCTCGCTGAGTACCTCCACGAGCAGCTACCGTTGCGAGTGCTTGCCGATGTTTTCGGCGCGACGCGCACGCTCGGGTTCCTCGCCGCGGCGACCCCGGGGCTGGCCGAGCTGCTGAGTGCCGGCAAGATCTGGGAGCTCGCGCAGCCAGAGCGGATCATCCCCGGCGCGAGGCCTTATGAGCGGGTGATCGTCGATGCGCCGGCCAGCGGACACTCGATCGCGCTACTCGCCGCTCCGCAGGCGTTCGCCCGCACCGCGCGGACCGGCCCGATCGCCCGCCAGGCGGCGCGCATCAGCGAAGCACTGCTCGATCGGACACAGACCGCCCTGCTCGCCGTCGCGACACCCGAGGAGGCCGCGGTCAGCGAGCTACTCGAGCTGCAGGAAGCGCTGCGGCGTGAGCTCGGCCGCGAGCTCGACACAGTGCTCGTCAACGCGATGCCGCCAGCCCGGTTTGAGGACGGCGATGCGCGTGTCCTCGAGGACGCCCTGGCCGGAGGCGCAGCGCTGAGCGAGGACGTCCGTAGAGCGCTCGCCCGGGCAATTGCCGACGATCGCGAGCTGCGGGCCGCTCGCACCCAGGTCGAGCGCCTGGCAGGCGCCCTGCCGGGCACGCCGCTGATCGAACTCGCGCTCAGCCGCGGCGGCGAATTCGGCGCCGCGGAGCTGCAAACGCTCGCGCAAGGCCTTGGGGAGGCCCTGTGAAGTCCGCGGACAAAGCGACCGCAGGGGCGTTTCCGCCGGACGAGGTCGGGCTGCGCGACGTGCTCCGCGATCGGCGGATGTGCATCTGCGTCGGCACCGGTGGGGTGGGCAAGACCACGAGTGCGGCTGCGATCGCGATTGGCCTCGCCGCCGACGGCCGGCGCGTCGCCCTGGTCACGATTGATCCATCGCGACGCCTCGCCGGCGCGCTCGGCCTCAGCGAGCTCAGCAACGAGCCACAGCTGTTGAGCAGCGAGCACCTCGCGCCGGTCGGGATCGCGCTCCGCGGCGAGGTGTGGGCGATGGTGCTCGACCCCAAGCGAACCTTCGACGAGCTGATCACGCGCCTTGCTCCGGACGAGCGCGCCCGCGAGCGCGTGTTCGCGAACCACATCTACCGCGAGCTGTCGGGCGCTGTCGGCGGCTCGCACGAGTTCACCGCGATCGCGAAGCTCTACGAACTGGACCGCGATGGGGGCTATGACGCGATCGTGCTCGACACACCGCCAGCGCGTAACGCGCTCGAGTTTGTGCGCGCACCACAACGCCTGATGCAGTTCTTCGACGTCCCTGCCTTGCGGCTACTACTCGCGCCTGCCGGCTTTGGCGCGCGCGTCGCGAGCCACGCGGCCGCTCCCGCGCTCGCGCTCCTGCGACGCCTGGTCGGAGTCGACCTACTCACCGAGATCGCACTGTTCTTCGGCGCGGTCGGCGGGTCGATCAGCGGCTTCCGGGAACGGGCACGCGCCGTCGAGGCGCTGCTGCATGATCCCGCCACGGTCTGCGTGCTCGTCAGCTCGCCCCGCGGGGAGGCGGTCCGCGAGTCTCTCTCCTTCGCCCGAGCGCTGCGGGACGCCGACCTTCCACTGGGGGCGCTGATCGTCAACCGGGTCCACGAGGAGCCCGCGCGAGCAGCTGATCTTGATGCTGTGGAGGCCGCGCTCGTGCCCGCGCTCGGTGCTCGGCTGAGCCGCCAGGTCAGCGCGTCTCTAGCCGACTCCCAGCGGCGCGCTCAGCGCGACCAGATCGGTATCGGGCGCCTGCGTGCGGAGCTCGGCGATTTGCCACTGACCGTGGTCGCGCAGATCGACGGCCCGGTGGGTGACCTCGAGATGCTCGGCGCCGTCGCTCGGCGCCTGTTCGGCGAGCCAGTTCAGGCGCCCTGAGCGGTCCGCGTGCGCGACCGCGGACGGGAACGCGGACGTGGCGTCGGAGGCGGCGCGGCGACCTCGTTCTCGGTAGTTGGGGCATCGAACACGTTGTCTTCGGCCGGCGCGGGGGTTCGCCGCGACACCGACGCTGGCGGGTTCGGCGCCGGGTGCACGGGCGGGTGCGGCGTCGCAAACAGGTCTGCTGCAAACCCCGCCGACTCGGCGCGCCGGGTAACGCGGAACTCGAGTTGGTCCTCCGCACCCGCGTCAGCCTCGGGGGTGTAGATGAGGGCGTCCGCAAGCACGCTCAGATCGCCCCGCAAGTGGCCACAAATGACGTCGCGCAGGAGGGCGCGAAGACGGTCCTCGACCTCGGCGGCGAGCTTTCTGGCGTCACGCGGCGGTTCCTTGCCGGCGATCATTGTCTGCTCGAGCGCAATCGCTCGCGTGATGCGCGAGGCCATCTCGGGCCGCTCGCGGGCCTCGGCGCACAGTGCGGCGACCCTTCCGGCGAGCCGGCCGCTGCGCGCGCCTTCAGGCTCGAGCATCACGCGCAGCGCGAGCAGATGGTCGGTGAGGCCGGCGAGTTGGTTCTCCCGCTCGCAGCCCAGCTCGAAGCGGGCCAGGGCCCACGCCGCCTCGCCTTCGGTCGGTCGCCGCCGCGCGATCAGCGCGCAGAATTCGCGCAGCTCATCCTGCTGCTCGGGCATCAACGCGACCTTGCCGTCGATACGCCCACCGGGAGGCAGCGGCAGCGCACGCCACTCGGCGCCATCCGCGTGAATCCAGGCGAGCGGAGCGAGTGAGATGCCACCGGCATACAGGCGCATCGTGGTCTGCAGCTCACGCATCTGCGCAAGCCCCCGCTCGACGCCGTCAGAACCTTCTCCAGGGTCGATTGCGACTACGAGTGAGGGGCGGTCGTCGCGGAGCCAGTCGGGATCTGGCGGTACCTTCCCGAGCCGTTTCAGCGGTGCGAGCAGGATCCCTTCGCCGATCGCGATCTCCTTTGAGACGGTGCTCACGCCGCGCAGCAGGCCAAGCAGCGCGAGCTCGGTGCGCTGCTCGACGGCATTCTCGTGCAGCTCGCGGTAGGCCGGCTCGAAGCGCTCCGGCACCAGCTCGAAAGTCGTGTCACAGCCGTCGAAGACGCGCGCGATGAAGCAGCGCAGGGCGGCTTCGGCGGGCTCGCCCGTGCCGGTATCACCAGCCGCCTGCGGGTGCGCCTCGAGGTAGGTCTCGAGCCCCGGGACCTCGGCAAGCGCGGCGATCGCGCGCGCGGCGGTCGGGCGCGCCGACACCTCGGGCCACTGGCGACCGATGAACTCCGCGGTCAGCGGGCGGTAGCAGTAGAGCGCTGGGCGGTTGGAGCGTGCGCGCTCCTGGACCACCTCGAAGCCGACCTCATCGCCCCTGGCACTCGCCGCGGCGAGCGTCTGCGCCGCCTCGAGCGCGAAGGCGTGCAAAGCCGAATGCAGCTGACCGGAGCGCATTCGCAGCGATTCGCTGGCACTTGGCCAGCTCCTGCCTAGCGCAGCGGCCGTTGCACTCAGGCAGCGAGCGACTGGCGCGTCGCCGTCGGTGCCTGCGAGATCTCCTCGCACAGCCAGCGGCGGCCATAGTCGCGCATGCTGTCGATGATCGGCAGCAGGTCGTGGCCCTTACTCGTCAGTGAGTACTCCACGCGCGGAGGCACCTCGGGATAGGTGTGGCGTTCGACTATCCCGTCCTCCTCCAGCGCGCGCAGGCGCAGCGAGAGGGTGCGCGGGCTGATGCCGGCGAGCGAGCGCTCCAGTTCGCAGAACCTGCTGCGCCCTTCGGCGAGGTCGCGTACCAGCAAGAGCGTCCACTTGCCGCAGACGAGTTCGGCTGTGTGACAGACGGGGCAGGTGTCATCGAACGACATACCCCAAGACTTTACCAACTGAAGCACCCGCTTGCGCGGTTTTTGCGCGACTTTGCTCAGCTGACCAGCGACAGCGGCTTCGAAGCCTCACCGGTCAGTTGTGCTTCTGAGTTCTTTGGCCCTTGGGCTTCGAGCAGCAGCTTGAAGTCGTGCGGGCTCGTCGAGGCCAGGAGCGCGTCCTCGACCCTGACTCGTCCCGCCTGGACATGCTCGAAGAGGGCCTGGTCAAAGGTCTGCATGCCGTAATAGGCGCCTTCGGCGATGATCTCGCCAAGACCCACTTCGCTGTCGGCATCGCGGATCACCTCGTGGATCCGCCCGGTCATCATCATCACCTCGCACGCCGCGACGCGACCCCCAACCGCCGCCGGCACGAGCCGCTGGGAGATCACACCCTTCAGCGTGCCGGCGATCATCGAGCGCACCTGGGTGTGCTGGTGCGGCGGGAAGAAGTCGAGCATCCGGTTGATCGACTCGGGAGCGTCAACGGTGTGAACGGTCGAGAGCACGAGATGCCCGGTCTCGGCGGCCGAGATCGCGGTCTGGACGGTCTCCTCGTCGCGCATCTCGCCGATCAGGATGACGTCGGGATCCTGGCGCAGCACGCGGCGAAGCGCGCGCTTGAACGACTCGGTGTCCATGCCAACCTCACGCTGGCTGATCATCGAGCGGGCGTCGCTGTGGACGAACTCGATCGGATCCTCGATCGTCACGATGTGCGCGGCACGGGTCGTATTGATGTGGTCGATGATCGCTGCGAGCGTCGTCGATTTGCCTGATCCCGTCGTTCCGGTGACGAGGATGATCCCGCGCGCCTCGTCGGCGAGCTTGGAGACCGCGGGAGGAAGAGCGAGCTCCTGAATCGTGCGGATGCGGTAGGGAATCGCGCGCGCCACGAGCGACACGCGGCCACGTTGCCGAAAGGCGTTGATGCGAAAACGCGCCACGCCGGGAATCTCGTGGGAGATGTCGATGTCGTTGTCGGCCTCGAACTCCTCGAGGCGGCCGCTCTCCAGCAGCAGCTCCTTCAGCGCGCCCTCGGTGTCCGCTGACTCAAGCACGGGCCACTCATCTGCGGTGAGCGGTCCGAGCTCGCCGTCGATACGGGCGAGCGGAACCGACCCCACCTTGAGGTGGACATCGGAGCCGTCACACGCCACAAGCGCGCAGAGCACTTTCTCGATTTCGATCACGACTAGGAGTGGAATCGGCGTCTGACCGCCGATAGTTGAGGGTCAGCCAGGTCGTCGCAAGGCAATAGACGGTTCGCCGAGCCTGTCCAGAGGTGTCCAGCCGCAGCTCCCAGAGCGGCGTAGGCCCCGCGCGGGGCCTACGCGCTCGAGCCGTCTGCTCTAAGCGACGTCGCGGAGCTTCTGCGCTTCCGCGAGGTTCTGCAGCTTCTTCAGCGACTGATTCTCGATCTGGCGGATGCGCTCGCGCGTGACATTGAACGTCCGGCCGACCTCGTCGAGGGTGCGCGGATGCTCGCCGCCCAGCCCGTAGCGAAGCTCGAGCACCCTACGTTCACGGTAGGAGAGATTCTCGAGCGCCTCACGCAGCGCTTCCTTGGTGAGGATCTCAGCGGCGCGCTCGTAGGGAGACTCGGCACGCTCATCGGCGATGAACTGCCCGAACTCGGACTCCTCCTCGTCGCCGACCGGCTTCTCGAGCGAGATCGGTGCCTGCGCCGAACGCTTGATTGAGTCGACCTCCTCGGGATCGATCCCGGTGACCTCGGCGATCTCTTCCGGCGTCGGCTCACGACCAAGCTCGGTGACGAGCTTGCGCTCCGCCCGTCCGATCTTGTTGAGCTTCTCGACGACGTGCACGGGGATGCGGATCGTGCGCGCCTTGTCAGCGAGCGCGCGAGCGATCGCTTGACGGATCCACCACGTCGCGTAGGTCGAGAACTTGAAGCCCTTGCGGTAGTCGAACTTCTCGGCTGCGCGGACGAGCCCGAGCGTCCCCTCCTGGATCAGGTCGAGGAACGGAAGGCCCTGGTTGCGGTAGTTCTTGGCGATCGAGACGACAAGACGGAGGTTCGATTCGACCATCTTCTGCTTCGCGTCGAGGTCGCCGCGCTCGATGCGCTTGGCTAGGTCGACCTCCTCCTGCGCGGTCAGCAGGCGAACCTTGCCGATGTCCTTAAGGAACAGCTGCAATGAGTCGGTCGTCATGTCCGGCTTGAGGTCGAGCGCTGTCTTTGCCTTGCGCCGGCCGCGCTTGTCGGGGGCGCGTTCGACCTCGGAGCCGGCGGCGGTCGCGGGATCGATGTCCTCGACCAGCTCGATCTCGGACTTCTCTAGGAAGCCGTGCAGCTCCTCCATGTCCGACTCATCCATGTCGAGTTCCGACACGGCGCCCTGGATTTCGGCGTAGGTGAGCACGCCGACTTGCTGGCCCTTTGTGACGAGGCCCTTGACCTCTTCAAGTTCTTGAAATTCCGCTACTGACATGTTGTTCCGTTTCCGTCGCGCAGACGAACGCCGGCCGCTCGGGGCCGGCTCGACTGCGATGGTCTGAGGGAGGGCCGTTTGAGCTCTTCGGGCGCGGTCCTCGGCCGCGTCTCAGCGCTCAAACGTACGCTATGAATTCTACCCGCTTCACTTTGTGTAGTCAACGTGGATTGGTGCCTAAACCGGTGTTTTTGAGGTTCTGCGCGTGGGCTGGTACTCCTTATCGGCATTCTCGGCCCGCTTACCGCGTCCTTCGTCGGGATTCTTCTCTACTCAGTACGTACAACGTGCCGAGAGGTTTCAAAGTTTCACCTAAGGCGAACATTTGATCGGCCGGATCAGACGGGGCCAGGGTGTGGCTAAACCGGGCGCCGGGACGCCTTTACACGAACTCAACGCGTCCCATATACTGGCGCCGCCACGCCGAATCGCGCCGTGCCAGCACGGGGCGATCGGGGGAACCAATGCGGAGATCCTCTCCGCGGGGGCGAATCCACCGAGTTCGGGGTGGTAGCGCAAACAGCGCGAGCCCGACAGCTCACCCCGTAGGCAACGGCTGAGGGATGACGCGATGGCCCGCACCCACATAGCGATCCGTTGGCTGGCTTCGAGCTTCGGCGCGGGGCTGCTGATCGCGGTGATGGCGAGTGGCGCGGCGGCGAGCACGGGCGGCACCAGTGCTGGCAGCGGCACGGTGGGCATCCCCGTTCAAACCACGATCAGCACGACCGTGGGCACGATCACCTTCGCGCCGACGACGGTTGTCGATGGTCAGAAAACGATCGCCTCGGGAATGCTGAGCAGTGCTGACGCCGGGGAGCCGGTTTCACTCGAGCTGGAGTCCGCGGCGGGCGTTTGGGAGGTCGTTGCGACCAAGCTGGTCGCCGCCAACGGATCGTTCGCGATCAGCTGGCGTGCGAGCGTCGTCGGGCAGTTCACGGCGCGCGTGGTCACCGGCGCGCTGGCGTCGTCGATTGTCTCGGTGAGCACACCGGAGACGTCGCTCGTCGTCGTCAAGTCGGTTCTCGCAACCTGGTACGGACCCGGCTTGTACGGCAATCACACCGCCTGCGGCGAAAAGCTGACCAAGCACATCCTCGGCCTCGCCAATCGCAAGCTGCCGTGTGGCACGCCGGTGACGGTGTTCTACGAAGGACACTCGATCACGGTCCCCGTAATCGACCGCGGGCCATACTCCAACGGCGCGACCTTCGACCTGACCTCGGCCACCGCAGAGGCACTCGGCATCACTGAGACCGTGGATGTCGGCTACACCGAGCAGCGCGGCAAGAAGATGGTCGCGACCAACTGGTATCCGCCGGGCACCACAGGCCCGTCGGGCATCACGGGCCCGTCGGGGGTGACCGGCGCCTCGGGCTCGAGCGGGTCCTCCGGTTCGAGCGGCGCCACCGACAGCGGCGGCGCGCAAGCGCCAAGCTGAACCGAGCGCGGCGGACGCGAGCTCGCAGTTTTGCGTCCTGACGCCACGCCGTATGGCGGCGTAAGGCCTCGCCGTTGGCTCCTGATAGCTTGCGAAGAGTGCGATGCACTCCTACGCCCCGCCTATGAGATCCAGCCAAAGCGACGAACCGACGGGCGGCCGAGCCCGCGGCTCGGCCAGCCGGCATAGCGTGTCTCAGCCAAACGGGAGCGACGGACTGATCATCGGCGTTGACGTCGGTGGCACGAAGGTATCGGTCGCGGCGATGCGCGACGGTCGCGTCGGCGCACCGCAGCTCCGCCCGACCGATCTCTCGAGCACCGAGCACCTCGTCGCCCAGTTCGTTTCCGACATCCGCGAGCTCGCCGCGGGGGAGCAGATCGCTGCCGTCGGCATCGGCATTCCCTCGGTGGTCGAGTTTGCGACCGGCCGGGTGCGCTCGAGCGTCAACATCCCGCTGCGCGACGTGCCGCTGCGCCAAGTGCTCGAGCGCGAGCTGAGCGTGCCGGTGTTCGTCGACAACGACGCGACCGTGGCGGCCCTCGCCGAAGCCCATGACGAGCAAGGCAGGCTGAACGTCGAGCATCTCGTGATGCTCACGATCGGCACCGGCGTCGGCGGCGGGATCGTCATCGGCGGCCGGCCCTACCGTGGCGCCACCGGCGCGGCAGGAGAGCTCGGCCACACGCTGATCGGGATCGCCCACGACGTCCCGACGGCTGAGAAGACCTTCCCCAAGGCCGGCTCGCTCGAGGCGCTCGCCGCCGGCAGCGAGCTCGACCGTCTCGCGCTCGACGCGGCGAAAGCGAACCCGGACTCGGCACTCGGCCAAGCGCTGGCTGAGCGCGGCGTCGTGACCGGCACGGACGTCGTCCGCGCGGCAAACGCAGGTGACGCGACGGCACGCGCCGCGTTGCACACGCTCGCGCGCCGCGTCGGGATTGGCGTGGCCAACGTGATCAACACGTTCGACCCCAATGTCGTGGTAATCGGTGGCGGCGTCTCGGCCGCCGGCGACCTGCTGCTGATCCCGGCGCAGGAGGCGGCACGAGAGTACATCCTCACTGGCGTCGGCACTCAAACAGAGATCCGACTGGCCCGCTCGGGCCCGGAGGCGGGCGTCCGGGGCGCCGCGCTGCTCGCCCGCAGCGAGCTCGGAGTTCATCACGACCGGGGAGTTGCCAAATGACCACGACCGTGGCCGACGCCACGCTCGACGAGCTGTGCATCAACACGATTCGCACGCTCTCGATGGACGCCGTTCAGCAAGCCAACTCCGGCCACCCCGGCACGCCGATGGCACTCGCGCCGGTCGCCTACACGCTCTACACGCGGGTCATGCGCCACAACCCGGCCAACGCCGAGTGGCCGAACCGCGACCGCTTCGTGCTCTCCTGCGGGCACGCGTCGATGCTGCTCTACTCGATGCTCTATCTCTGCGGCTATGGCCTCGAGCTCGACGACATCAAGCGCTTCCGCCAGCTCGGCTCGCCGTGCGCCGGCCACCCCGAGTACGGCCATGCCGCGGGCATCGAGGCGACAACCGGCCCACTCGGCCAGGGGATCTCCAACTGCGTCGGCCTGGCGCTCGCCGAGCGGATGCTCGCCGCGCGCTACAACCGGCCCGGGCACGAGCTGATCGACCACCACACCTTCACGATCGCTTCTGACGGAGATCTCGAGGAGGGCATCTCCTCGGAGGCCTCCTCGATCGCCGGGCACCTCGGACTTGGGCGTCTGATCGCCTTCTATGACGACAACCACATCTCGATCGAGGGCAACACCGCGCTGGCCTTCAGCGACGACGTCGGCGCCCGCTATGAGGCCTACGGCTGGCACGTGCAGCACCTCGGCGAGATCGTCGTCCCCGACCGCATCGAGGCCGCCGCGCGCGCGGCGATGGCGGTACCCGACCAGCCGTCGCTGATCATCTGCCGCACGCACATCGCACAGGGCGCGCCGAACAAGCAGGACAGCGCGAGCGCGCACGGCTCGCCGCTCGGCGAAGAGGAGATCCGCCTGACCAAGGAGGGCTACGGCTGGCCGACCGAGCCGCCGTTCATCGTCCCCGAGGCGGCGCTCGAGCACTGTCGCGCGACGATCCCCGCCGGCGAGGCTGCGGAGCGCGAGTGGGAGGAGCGCCGCGCCGCATTTGCCGAGGCTTACCCGAAGGAGTCCGCAGAGCTCGAGGACATCTTCGCCCGGCGCTTGCCGGAGCTCCCGAAAGGCCTGCTCAAGCGCTTCGAGCCGGGCGAGAAGATCGCGACGCGCAAGGCTTCGCAGGAGGTCCTGCAGGTCGCGGCCGGCTACGTCCCGGCGCTCGTCGGCGGCTCCGCCGACCTCGCGCCCTCGACACTGACGCTGATCGACGACGGGGGCAGCATCGAGCGCGGCTCCTACGGCGGGCGCAACCTGCACTTCGGCATTCGCGAGCACGCGATGGGCGCGATCGTCAACGGCCTCGTGCTGAGCGGCTGGCGGGCCTTCGGCTCGACCTTCCTGATCTTCTCGGACTACATGAAGGGCGCTGTGCGTCTCGCCGCGCTATCCAAGCTGCCGTCGATCTTCGTTTACACGCACGACTCGATCGGGGTCGGCGAGGACGGCCCGACGCACCAGCCGATCGAGCAGCTCGCGACGCTGCGGGCGACGCCCAACATCAACGTCGTCCGTCCGGCCGACGCGAACGAGACGGCACTCGCCTGGCGCTTTGCGCTCAGCGCGACGGTGACGCCGACGGTCTTCGCGCTGTCGCGCCAGTCGATCCCGATCATCGACCCGGACGCAATTCCCGACGACGCGATCGAGCGCGGTGGCTACGTGCTGAGCGACAGCGAAGGTCCACCAGCGCTGGTCCTCGTCGGCACCGGCTCGGAGGTCTCTTTGTGCGTCGAGGCCGCTGAGCTGCTGCGCGCCGACGGCGTCGCGGTGCGCGTGGTGAGCATGCCCTGCCTCGATCGCTTCCTCGCGCTCGGAGCGGATGAGCGTGAGGCGGTGCTCGGCCCGCCCGGCACGCCGCGGATCGCGGTCGAGGCGGCGAGCCAGCTCGGCTGGGACGGCATCGTCGGCGAGCGCGGCGCGTTCATCGGCATGCACAGCTTCGGCGCCTCCGCACCGGCCAGCGATGTCTATCGCCATTTCGGCATCACCAGCGAGGCGATCGTCGAACGCGCACAAGAACTGCTTGCAACCTGACGAGGAAACTGAGAGGTACGGAGCGATGGCCAGCATGCCGCACACAGAGAATGCAAACCTCGCCGCGCTCGCCGCCGCGGGAACCGCACCGTGGTTGGACCAGATTCGCCGCAGCCTGATCTCGAGCGGTGAGCTGGCGCGGCTGCGCGACGAATACTCGCTGCGCGGCGTCACCTCCAATCCGGCGATCTTCGAACAGGCGATCCTCGGCTCGAACGACTACGACGAGCTGCTGCACGAGGGCGCCAAGGAGGGGCTCGACGCGGTGACGCTGTACGAGCGGATCGCTATCGCCGACGTCCAGGATGCCGCCGACATCCTGCGCCCGGTCCACGACGCAGAGGGGGATGGCTTCGTCTCCTTCGAGGTCGCACCCAACCTGGCACACGACACCGAGCGCACGCTCACGGCGGCGCGCGATTACTGGGCGCGCCTGGACCGCCCGAACGTGATGATCAAGATCCCCGGCACCGAAGCCGGCGTGCCGGCGATCGAGCAGGCGATCTACGAGGGCATCAACGTCAACGTCACGCTGCTGTTCGCCGTCGAGCAGTACACGGAGATCGCCGAGGCCTTCATCCGCGGGCTCGAGCGCCGCCACGCCGAGGGCCTTTCGCTCGACATCCACTCGGTCGCCAGCTTCTTCGTCTCGCGCGTCGACACCGAGGTCGACAAGCGGCTCGCCGCGCTGGGCCACACCGAGCTCGCCGGGACCGCGGCGATCGCCAACGCGCGCGCCGCCTATGCCCGTTACAAGAAGATCTTCGGTTCCGCGCGCTTCACCGCGCTGGCGGAGGCCGGGGCGCTCGTCCAGCGCCCGCTGTGGGCCTCGACGGGAACGAAGAACCCGGCCTACAGCGAGACGATGTACGTCGACCATCTGGTCGCGCCCGACACCGTGAACACGATGCCGATGAAGACCCTGCTCGCCGTCGCCGAGCGCGGCCACATCGAGCCCGGCAGCGCCGAGCTCGATCCGACCCCTGAGCTCGCGGCGCTCGAACGCGCGGGGATCGACATGACCGACGTGACCAACACGCTGCTCGAAGAGGGCATCGCCGCGTTCGTCACGCCGATGAACAAGCTCCTGGCGGGCATCGACAGCGTGCGCCAGGCGGTGCTCACAGGCCGCCCCGACGCGATCGCCGCCTCGCTCCCCGACGAGCTGGCGAGCGCGATCGCCGAGCGCGTGCACAAGGCGGTCAGCGAGGATGTCGCGCGCCGCGTCTGGGCCAAGGACGAGTCGCTGTGGGGCGGACCCGGCGTCCCCGAGATCGCCGACAGGCTGGGCTGGCTGACGATCTCTGAGACGATGCTCGAACGGGCCGACGAGCTCGTGGCGTTCGCGCGCGGCGTCGCCGCCGAGGGCTTCACCGATGCCGTGCTGCTCGGCATGGGCGGCTCGAGCCTCGCTCCCGAGGTGCTCTGGCAGACCTTTGGCGCGCCGGCGGAAGCGCTCGCGCTGCACGTGCTCGACTCGACGGACCCCGACACGATCCTCGAGGTCCAGAACGAGGTCGATCTGCAAAAGACGCTGTTCGTCGTCTCGACGAAATCCGGCGGCACGATCGAGACGCTCTCGCTTTTCGAGCACTTCCATTCGCTCGTCGGCGACGGCGGGCATTTCATCGCGATCACGGACCCCGGGAGCGCGATCGTCGATTTGGCAAAGAAGCGCGACTTCCGAGCCTGCTTTGAGAATGACCCGAACATCGGTGGGCGCTACTCGGCGCTCTCGCTGTTCGGGCTCGTGCCGGCGGCGCTGATCGATGCCCCGGTGCACGCGCTACTCGAGCGCGCCGAGATCGCCGAGCAGGCCTGCGCGCACTTCGGCTCGACCACCGCCAACCCCGGACTCTGGCTCGGCCTGGCAATCGGCGAGCTCGCGCGCCACGGCAAGAACAAGCTGACCTTCGTCGTCGGCGAGCCGGTCCCGAGCTTCGGCCTGTGGGTCGAGCAGCTGATCGCCGAGAGCACCGGCAAGCAGGGCCGGGGGATCCTCCCGGTCGCCGGCGAACCGCTGCTGGGGCCCGAGGCCTACGGCTCGGATCGCGTGTTCATCCAGCTGCGCGATGACGAGCGCCCCGACGCCGACACCGACGCGCACGTTGCCGCGCTCGCCGACGCCGGGCATCCGACGCTCACGCTCACGGTCGCCGGCAGTGAGGATCTCGGGCGGCTGTTCTTCACCTGGGAGTTCGCGACGGCGGTCGCCGGCTGGGTGCTCGAGATCAATCCCTTCGACCAGCCGAACGTCGCCGAGGCCAAGGAGGCGACGAAGCGGGTGCTCGCGGCCGGCCCGCTGCCGCCGCTGCCCGAGGCCGATCGCGCCGCGCTCGCCGCGCTCTTGAGCGGCGGCAAGGCCGGCGACTACATCGCGCTGATGGGCTACGTCACGCCGTCGGTCGAGTTCGACGAGGCCGTCGCCGAGCTGCGCACGACGCTGATGGAGCGGACCAAGCTGGCCACCACGTTCGGCTACGGGCCGCGCTTCCTGCACTCAACCGGCCAGCTGCACAAGGGCGGCCCGCCGATCGGGCGCTTCCTCTCGCTGATCGACGACAGCGGCGCCGACGTCGCGATCCCGGGCGCCGCCTACTCGTTCCTCACGCTCAAGGATGCCCAGGCACTCGGCGACCTCGAGACGTTGCGCTCGCACAAGCTGCCGGCCGAGATCGTTCGCCTGCATGGCGACCCGGCGAACGCGCTGCGCAAGTTGCATAACGAAATCAAGGAGATGCTCTGATGCAAATCGGCTTCGTCGGGCTGGGCAAGATGGGCGGCAACATGGTGCAGCGGATCCGCCGCGACTCAGAGCATGAGGTGGTGGCCTTCGACTTCGATCCCAAGGCCGTCGCGCGGGCGGAGAAGAACGGCGCCAGCGGCGCCGGCACGCTGAAGGACCTCGTCAAGCAACTGGAGCCGCCGCGCATCGTCTGGATCATGGTCCCGGCCGGCGATCCGACCCAGTCAACCGTCGATGCGCTCGCCAAGCTCTTGGATGCGGACGACGCGATCGTCGATGGCGGCAACTCGCGCTGGACCGACGACAAGATCCGCTCGGCGGCGCTGCGCAAGAAGAAGATCCACTACGTCGACGTCGGCACCAGCGGCGGCGTGTGGGGGCTCGAGCTCGGCTACTGCATGATGGTCGGCGGCCCGAACAAGGCCGTCAAGCGGCTCGCCCCGATCCTCGACGTGCTCGCGCCGGTCACGAGCCCGGACAGCATCCACTCGATCGGCCCGCGCGGCTGGCACCACTTCGGCCCGAGCGGCGCCGGCCACTACGTGAAGATGGTCCACAACGCCGTGGAGTACGGGATCATGCAGGCCTACGCGGAGGGGTTCGAGCTGTTTCACTCCGCCGAGTACGACCTCAACAACGCGCAGATCGCGCACCTTTGGAATCAGGCCTCGGTCGTGCGCTCGTGGCTGTGCGAGCTCGCCGCGCGGGCGTTCGATGCCGACGGCAACGACCTCGCCGGGCTCGAGGGCTGGGTCGAGGACTCCGGCGAGGGCCGCTGGACACTGGTTGACGCGATCGATCACGACGTGCCGGCGCCGGCCCTCAGCGCCGCCCTCTTCAGCCGCTTCTATTCACGCCAGGACGGCGACTACTCGGCTCGGGTGCTCGCCGCGCTGCGCAACCAGTTCGGCGGCCACGCCGTGAAGAAGGCCGGCACGTAGTGGCAGCGCCGCCCATCGAAGTCGAACTCGACAATCCACTCGCGGAGGGTCTCGAGCGGCTCCCCGTGCGCCCGACGAACCTCGTCATCTTCGGCGCGACCGGGGACCTGGCCAAGCGCAAGCTGCTCCCAGCCATCTACAACCTCGCCCACGAGGGCGCGCTGCCGGAACGCTTCAACCTGGTCGGTGTCTCGCGCGGCGAGCTGAGCGACGCTGAATACCGCGACGAGGCGGCCGAGGCGATTCGCGCGTTCTCGCGAACGCCGCCCGACGCGGGGGTGCTCGACGGCCTCCTGACCGGCGTGCGCTACGTGCCGATCGCCTTCGCCGACACCGCGGCCTACAGCCAGCTGGCCGACGCGCTCGCAGAGCTCGACAGGGCCGCCGGCGAGCCGATGGCGCGCGCCTTCTATCTCTCGACCGCGCCCGAGTTCTTCCCCGTGATCGTCGAGGCGCTCGGTAGCGCCGGGCTCGCCGAGGCCGACGGCGACGTCGCGGTGCGCTGCATCATCGAGAAGCCTTTCGGCACCTCGCTCGCCGAGGCCCAGGACCTCAACCGCAAGGTCCTCGCGGTCTTCAGCGAGGAGCAGATCTTCCGCATCGACCACTACCTCGGCAAGGAGACGGTGCAGAACATGCTCGCGTTTCGCTTCGCCAACGGCATGTTCGAGCCGCTCTGGAATCGCAACTTCATCGAGAACGTGCAGATCACCGCCGCCGAGGACCTCGGCATTGGCAGCCGCGCCGGCTACTACGACAACGCCGGAGCGCTGCGCGACCTCGTCCAGAACCACATGCTCCAGCTGCTGACGCTCCTGTGCATGGAGCCGCCGGTGACCTTCGCCGCCGACGACGTCCGCGACGAGAAGGCCAAGGTGCTGCACGCGATTCGCGCGCCGGATATCGACGAGGTGACAGAGATGAGCGTGCGGGCCCAGTACACCGCGGGGGTCAGCGGCGGCGAGCCTGTGGTCGGCTACCTCGCGGAGGCCGGCGTGCCGAAGTCCTCGCGCACCGAGACCTACGTCGCGTTGCGGCTGATCGTCGACAACTGGCGCTGGGCGGGCGTCCCCTTCTACCTGCGCACCGGCAAGCGCCTGGCGCGCAAGGTGACGGAGATCGCAGTGACCCTGCGCCCGGTCCCCCACCTCGCCTTCGAGCGCGACGGCGCGGCCGGCGTGCGCCCGAACCAGCTCGTGCTGACGATCCAGCCCAACGAAGGCGTGTCGCTGTCGCTCGGCGCCAAGGTTCCGGGAACGCGCATGCGGATCCGCCCGGTCAACATGGAGTTCCTCTACAACACGGCCTTCCTGTCACAGTCACCCGAGGCCTATGAGCGACTGCTGCTCGATGCCATGCGCGGCGAGGCGACGCTCTTTACCCGCAACGACGAGGTCGAGGCGCAGTGGCGGATCTGCGATCCGATCCTCGCCGGCTGGGCGGCGAGCAAGGAGCCGCTGGCCCACTACCCGAGCGGCGCCCAGGGACCGAGCGAGGCGAACGAGCTGCTGTGGGCCGGGCATCACTGGCGCGCGATCTGAAGCCTCGCCGATGCCCGCCGTCAACGACACCGTCTGGACCGCTCAGAACACGACGCCATCGGAGATCGAGGAGGCACTGCGCAATCTGCTGGCGGAGCGCCACGCGGAGAGCGCGGCCTACGTGCCGGCGCGCGTGCTCAACCTCGTGATCATCGTCGATCGCCAGTGGAGCGGCGAGATCGCCAACCGGCTGCGGCGCGTCGGACGCAACCACGCCTCGCGCACGATCGTCTGCGCCGTGAGCGAGGGGCGCACGACGCTCGACGCCGTCGCCACGGTCGCCGCCGACTCGACGCCCGGCGAGGGCGAGACGGCCCTGACCTTCGAGACGATCGTGATCGACCTCGGGCCCGGGCATCTGCCCTATCTCGACTCGATCGTCGATCCGCTCGTCGTCACCGACATCCCGACGCTCGTCTGGGCGCCCCACGGCCACTGGGAGGCGGTCGACTCGCTGCGCGGGGTTTCACAGTCGGTGCTGCTCGACTCGGTCGAGGATCCCGAGGTCGCTGAGGCGCTGCGGCGCGCCGCGCGCCTGCTCGAGTCGCGCGAGGTCGTCGACCTTGCCTGGCTGCGCACGACGCCGTGGCGTGAGCGCATCGCGACGAGCTTTGACCCGCCCGCCCGCCGCCATCAACTGGCGGCGATCTCGAGCATCGCCGTGCGCCACCACTTCGCCTCGGGCGCCGCGGCGCTCTTGATCTGCGGCTGGTTCGGCTCGCGCCTGGGCTGGCCGGCCCAGCCGCTGCACCGCGACGGAAAAGGCCACGCCGACGGTCAGATGGGCGAGGTCAGCGTGACGCTCGACTCCGTCGGCCAGAACGTCCCCGGGCTCTCGGGGTTGACGTTGACGCTGCGCGATGGCAGCTCGCTGTCGCTCGACCGCGGACCCGGCGGCCTGCAGGCGACCGAGCGTGATGGCGCCGGGGTCGAGCGGACCTGGCGGCTGCTCGGCGCCTCGCGGGGCGAGAGCGGCATCCTCGGCGAGGGCATCCGCCAGTCACTGATCGGCAACCCGATCTACGCGCAGGCGCTCCGCTGCGCGAGCGGGCTACTCGAATGAGCTCGCCGACCGTGGTCCGGAGCGTCGATTACGAGGCGGTCTCTGTGGCCGCCGCCGGACTCTTCACGGCAACGGTCGCGGCGGCGCTCGCCGCACGCGGCGCCGCGCACGTGGCACTCGACGGCGGCAAGACGCCGGAGCGGACCTATGCGCTGATCTCGCTGCCGAGCTGGGAAGGCGTCGAGCTCTGGTTCGGCGATGAGCGCTGCGTCGGGCCCGAGGATCCGGAGTCCAACTACCGGATGGTTGCGGAGACGTTGCTCGACCACACGCCGGGGGCGGTCGTCCACCGGATCGAGGGTGAACTGGGTGCGGAGGTTGCTGCCAGTGCTTACGACGTTGCACTGCGCGAGCGCCTGCCACTCGACGCCGACGGGGTGCCGGTGTTCGACCTTATCCTGCTCGGGATCGGTGAGGACGGGCACACGGCGTCGCTCTTTCCTTCGCACCCGGAACTCGCGGTGCGCGGTGCCGCGGCGATCGCCGTGCACGACTCGCCGAAACCGCCGCCCGACCGGGTGTCGCTCTCGCTCGAGGTGTTGCGCGCGGCGCGTGCGTGCGTGCTGATGGCGAGCGGCGCGGGGAAGGCGGCGGCGATCGCCGGCGCGCTCGGCGAGCCGACGCCGCTGGTTCCGGCGAGCCTGCTGGCGCGCGAGCGCTTGACGGTGATCGCCGACGCCGACGCGCTCGCCGACATCGGGGGGCCGTGAGCGAGCTCGTCGTTGTCCGCCACGCCGACACCGCCTGGACGGTGTCCGGGCAGCACACCGGGCTCACCGACATCCCGCTGGACGAGGCCGGACGCGCGAACGCAGCCAAGCTCCGGCCGCGGCTTGCGGCGTGGTCCTTTGCCGCGGTCTGGTGCAGCCCGCTGGCCCGCGCTGTGGAGACCTGCGAGATCGCCGGTTTCGCCGAGCGGGCGCGAAAGAATGCGGAGCTCGTCGAGTGGAATTACGGCGAATACGACGGCCTGACGACGGCGCAGATCCAGGAGCGCCAGCCGGGATGGAACCTCTGGCGCGACGGCTGTCCGGGCGGTGAGGACGCCGCCGCGGTTGGCGCCCGCGCCGACAGCGTGCTGGCGAGCGTGCCCGCCGGGGACGACGACGTTCTGATCTTCTCCCACGGCCACTTCCTGCGCGTGCTCTGCGCACGCTGGCTCGGCCTCGAGCCGGCGCAGGGAGCCCTCTTCGCGCTCGCCCCCGGCGCGATCGGCGTGCTTGGCCACGAGCACGCCCAGCGCGTGCTGAGCTTCCTCGGCTAGTCTGCGGCCTCGTGCACGGGCCGATCTCCTACCTCCAAGCGGTGATTCTCGGCATCGTGCAGGGGGTCGCCGAGCCGTTCCCGATCTCGAGCCTCGGCCACAGCGTGGTCCTGCCGCGGCTGCTCGGTTGGAACATCCACCAGAACGACAAGTACTTCATCAGCTTCCTCGTCGCTGTCCATCTGGCGACCGCGATCGTGCTGCTCGTCTACTTCTACAAGGATTGGCTCGCGATCCTCGGCGGGCTCGGGCGCTCGATCGTCGCGCGCGAGATTCGTGCCGACGACAGCTACGCGCGGCTCGGCTGGCTGCTGGTGGCAGCCACGATTCCCGCCGCTCTGCTCGGCCTCGCGCTGCAGGGCCCGCTGCAGAAGCTCTTCGCCTCGGCGGTGTCGGCCGCGGCGTTCCTGATCGTCAACGGCATCGCGCTACTGGCGTTCGAGCGCCTGCGCGCGCGTCCGCCGACGCCCGGCGACGGCGAGGGCGACTCCGACGCGCGGATCGCGCGGCTCTCCTTCCCGCGCGCCTGCGCCGTTGGGATCTCGCAGGCCGCGGCGCTGATCCCGGGCATCTCGCGCTCGGGCTTCTCGATGGGTGGCGGCTTGCTGTTTGGCCTTTCCAACGAGGACGCCGTGCGGTTTTCCTTTCTCCTCGCGACGCCGATCATCGGTGTGGCGGCGCTGGCGAAGCTGCCCGAGCTGCTCGGTCATCAAGGCGACGGCGTACGCGGCCCTGCGCTCGTCGCGGCGCTCTGCGCGGCGGTGACAACGGTCTTCGCTGTGCGCTTCCTGCTGCGCTATTTCACGACGAATCGCCTCGGCCCGTTTGGCGTCTACTGCATCGCCGCCGGGACGATCTGCCTCGCGGTCTTCGCGCTCGGCGGCTGAGCGGCTCCTCGCCAGCCCTGGCGGGCGATTCGTGGGTCTTGGTCAAGCTCAAGTTGAGGGTTAAGGTTTGGTGGTTCATAACGCGGTGGCGTGGCTCGCGGCCGGCGCTCGCGCCGCCGCCGGCGCTATCGTCGCCAGGCAAGCGTTCGGCAGCGGACCGCGGTAGCACCTCTCCAGCGAGCATTCGATGAGCCCCGAACCAGAGCAGCCAAAGGCACCCGCCGAAGCGCAGGACGAAGCGCCGGCTGCCGAGGGGCGCCTCGAGCGTTGGCGGGACTTCGAGCGTTGGCAGGAGATCAAGCCGATCGAGCGCTCGCGCGCTGCGATCCATCGCGCGCGCGCCGAGACGCTCGTCCTCGCGGCGCTGTTCGCCGGCGTGGTCGTTGTGTACGACCAGCGCGGCGCGCTTCTGGGGATCCACTCGCACCACCTGCATCCATGCCCGCGAAGCGGCTCGTGCTTCACCGCCTCGACGGCCGGCACGACGGCGCAAGTCGTGACCGTGCTCGCGCTGGTGATCCTCGGCTGGGCGGTGGCGCGCGATTTGGGTCGCATCCTCGGACCGCTGCTCGAACACCGTCTCGACCCCGCGACCGCCGGGACGGTCGGCTTCCTCGTGCGCCTCTTCACGCTGCTCGCAGCCGTGGTCGTCGCCCTGCGCATCGCCGGCGTCGACACGGCCGATCTGGCAATCGGCGCCTCCTTCACCGCCGTCGTTTTCGGCCTCGCAGCGCAGCAGACGCTCGGCAACCTGATCGCCGGCACGGTGCTGCTGAGCGCACGCCCGTTCCGCGTCGGTGACCGGGTGCGCCTGCAGGGCGGCCCGCTCGCCGGGCGCATCGAGGGCACGGCGATCACGCTCGGGCTCCTCTACACGACATTCGCCACCGGCGAGGACCACGTGCTCGTGCCCAACAGCGTCGTGCTCGGGGTCTCCGTTACGCCGCTGCGCGAGCCCGACGCCGTGAGCCTCCGCGCGCGCCTAAAACCTGGGACCACGCCGCTCGCGCTGCAGCGCCTCCTCGAGGAGGGGCTGACGGTGCCGCTCCGCGGGCGCCCGTCGATCACGCTGGAAGAGCTCGACTGGCCCGAGGTCATCGTGCAGATCAGTGCGACGCCAGTCGCCTCGGCCGACGGCGGCAAGCTCGCGGGCGAGCTGCTGGCGGTTGTCTCGAGCCAGGTCCGCATGAGCACTGAGGAGCACAGGACGATGAGCGCTCAGGAGCCGACGACGTAGCGCGCGTAGAGCTCGCTGTCGTGCACGAGCAGCATGCGGAGCGCCAGCCGCACAAGCGGGCGGTCGTCCTTCCCGGCAAACAGCGTCCGGCCGCCATCGCCGCCGAGGTAGGGCGCGAGCGCAAGGAATAACTCGTCGATCACGCCGGCGGACGCCAGCCCGGCGTTGAGCGTCGGCCCGCCCTCGCACACGAGCACGCCGACGCCGAACCGCTCCCGAAGCTCGCTGAGACCGTCAGCCAGCGAGTCCGTGCGTATGTACTCGACGCTTGCGGCGCTCGGACCGAGCGAGCGCTCGGAGGCCCCGAGGATGACGACGTGGGACTCTGCGTCGGCCAGCAGACCGATCGCCGGGTCGAGGTCGAGCTCGGCGCTGACGATTACCGCGAGCGGCTGCGCCGCGAGCCCCGCAGCCAGGCGCCGTTCGCGCACCGCAGGATCGCGGATCAACGCTCCGTAGCGTTCGCTGCGAACGGTGCCGGCACCCGCCATCACCGCGTCAGCCTGGGAGCGCAGGGCATGAAACAGCTCCCGGTCGGCCGGTCCGCCGAGCCCGGCGGAATGCCCATCCACGGTCACGCGGCCGTCGATGCTCGCGATCATGTTGAGCGCGACGCGCGGTCGCCGGGGGTCGCGCGCGGGCTCATCGCGCCAGCCGGCGAGGGCCTCGAGCGCGCTGCATTCGGCGCTCGGTCCGATCAGCTGGCGAAATCGAACCACGCCGGTCGCAACGCGCTGGCCGCGCCCGCGAGGGCCCTGCTCACTCGTCGCCGGGCTCGAACTTGAGCGCGGCAGAGTTGATGCAGTAGCGCATCCCGGTCGGGTTCGGGCCGTCCTCGAAGACGTGTCCGAGATGGCCTTCGCAGGAGCTGCACAGCACCTCAGTCCGATGCATCAGGAAGCTGCGGTCATCCTCTGAGCGCACCGCCTCCGGATCGGCTGGCGCGTAGAAGCTCGGCCAGCCCGTACCCGAATCGAACTTCGTGTCGGAGCTGAAGAGCTCCGCGCCACATCCCGCGCAGCGGTAGACGCCGGCGTCCTTCTTCGTGTTCAGCTCGCCGCTGAATGCCGGCTCGGTTCCCTTGCGGCGGAGGATCTCAAACTGCTCCGGCGTGAGCTCGGCACGCCACTCAGCTTCGCTCTTTTCGACCTTGTCGCTCATCCACTAAGCGTAGCGCTAGCCACCGGCTTTGCCCTCGCGACCGGCGCGACCTGCTAGCGTGAGACACGAAAGATGTCGGGAAGATCCGGCAAAAGCAGTGCGAGCGCTCGCAGTCGAAGCTTCTAAAGCGTCCTCCGCGTCGCAGCACAACAAACAGACCGTGGAGGAACGCAATGCCTACGGGCACCGTGAAGTGGTTCAGTGACGACAAGGGTTTCGGCTTCATCACGCCTGACGATGGAGACAAAGATCTGTTCGTCCATCACACAGGCATCGTCGGCGAGGGATACCGCTCGCTGCAGGAAGGCACCAAGGTGTCTTTCGATGCCGAAGCTGGTGACAAGGGGCCGAAGGCCGTCAACGTCGTAACGCTCTAGCGCACCACAGCACCACTCACAAGTCTCAGTAGTAACCGGAGCCCGTCTACATGGCGGGCTCCGTCACATCCAGGCCCTGGCGGCGCCGGTGCGCGCGGGCAGGCGGGAGCTATCCTCGCTTGACCTTGTGCTGTGCTCGCCGCCATACCGCGTCGCGCGTCGGGCTACCCACGGCGCTGAAGATCACGAGCATGTCCCGGCCCAATCTGAGGAATCCGTGGTCGACGAGCCCCGCCTTGAGCCACCGCGTCAGCGGGTAGCCGAGCGCATTGGCACCACCACCCCTCCCCCGGCGACCCTCCGGAGCGGCCCCGCCCGCTTTCCCGTTGGGGGCCCGCGTGCCGCGGAGCCTCGACGAGGATCTCTTTGCCGCCGAAGCGGCGAGCACCGTCTCGGTGCAGTCCGACGCCCAGCGGGTCGCGCGAATCACCCATGAGCTGGAGTACGGCTTCCGCGCACTCGCGAACATCGGCCCCGCCGTGTCGGTGTTCGGCTCGGCGCGGGCAACGCGGCAGGATCCACGTTACGCACGCGCGCGCGCCCTGGCACGAGCCCTCGCGCGCGAGGGCCTGACCGTCATCACGGGCGGTGGCGGCGGCCTGATGGAAGCAGCCAACCGTGGCGCACGCGAGGGCCACGGGCGCTCGATCGGGCTCAACATCGAGCTACCCCACGAGCAGGTGCCGAACGGCTACAGCGATCTCCTGCTGACCTTCCACCACTTCTTCGCACGCAAGCTGATGTTCGTGCGCTACGCCAGCGCGTTCGTCGTGCTGCCCGGCGGGATCGGCACGCTCGACGAGCTGTTCGAGGCGCTGACGCTGATCCAGACCGACACGATCCGCCACTTCCCGGTGGTCCTCTACGAAAGCGAGTACTGGACTGGCTTGCGCGACTGGCTGGCCGGTCCGGTGCTCGGCCAGCACAACATCTCAGCCACCGATCTCGACCTCTTTACGGTGCTCGACGATCCGGCCGAGGTTTGCCGGCTCGTCGTCGAGGCGGTCGAGCAGCAGGGCCACGTGACGCCCTAGCCCAAGCGCGCTCCGGTCGCGCGCCTCAGTGCTCGGCGACGTAGCCGCCGTCGGGCTCGATCGGCAGCCCTGCGTCAACCCAGGCCTGAATCCCGCCGGTCAGCGTGTAGGCGTCGAATCCGGCGCTGCGAAACGCGCTCGCCGCCATCGCCGAACGCACGCCGAGGCGGCAGTGAAAAACGACCGGCGCGGAGCGGTCGATCTCCTCGGCCGAGGAGGCCAGGCGTTCGAGCTCAATGTGCCGCGTCCCCGCGATATAGCCCGCGTCGCGCTCGTAGCCCTCACGCACATCGATCATGCTCGCGCCGCCGGCCAGCAGCTCGGCAGCGCGCTGCGGCGTGACTTCGATCGCCGAGTTATCGAATGCGCTCATCTCAACTGAACCTGATGCGCAGGATACGCGGCGGCGCGATCAGAGCACGCCCGCGCTGCCCGCGAGCTACGGTAAGCACAGCCCATGTCACCCAATCCGCCACCGCTCAGGACGATCTTCCGCGCGCTCGCCGGCGGAATGTTCGTCGCGCTACTGGTCGCGCTCGTCGCGAATCCACCCAGCCACTCGGGACTGCTCCGTGCACTCGAGCTCGTCGCGATCTTCGTGCTCGGCCTGGTCACGTTTGCCGGCATCATCGAGATCCTCGTCGCGCGCCTCGCCGGCTGGCAGCAGAGCGAGCACGAATTCGAGCTCACGGTCCAGCGCACGGAACGCCTGGCGCACGACAACCTCGCCGCCGATCCGCACGAAAGCGAGTTCCTCGAGCTCGACCCGCTGCTTGACGCCGACTTCGAGGAGCTCGTCCGCGACGCCCTCGACGACCTCCCCGAGCCGCTGTTGAATGCCCTGCGCCACGTCGCCGTCGTGATCTCAAGCGGCGGGCGGCGGGTCCGCGCCTACGGCCTCTACCAGGGCGACGGCAGCCACCGCGACAACCATCCCGACCGGATCGTCATCTTCCGCGACACTCTGCGCCGCGACTTCGGCGATGACCCGGACGCCCTGCGCGAGCAGGTGACGCGCACCGTGCGCCACGAGCTGGCCCACCACGTCGGCTTCGACGAGCTCGGCGTGCGCGGCCTCGGACTGTAACTAGGCCGGGCGCGCAAGCGAGAGCGCGAAGCGACTCTGCTCGTCGGTGTACCAGCCGACGAGCTCGAGCCCCGAAGCGGCGAGGTCGGCTTCGAGACGCTCGCGCGTGAACTTGGCGCTGATCTCGGTTCGCATCTCCTCGCCCGCCGCGAATTCCACGGTCAGGTCGATCGCCGCAAGCCGGACGGTCTGGGCTTTGCGCGCGCGCAGGCGCATCTCGATCCACTCGTTGGTCTCGTCGAAGATCGCCACATGCTCGAACTGGTCGGTGTCAAAGTTGGCGCCGAGCTCGCGGTTCAGGACGTGCAGGATGTTGAGGTTGAACTGGGCCGTGATGCCCGCTGCGTCGTCGTAGGCCGCTTCCAGCGTGGCGCTGTCTTTGACGAGATCGGTGCCGAGCAGGAGATGGTCCTCGTCTTCGAGCAGCGTTCGCAGCGTGCTCAGCAGACGCCGGCGCGCGCTCGGCGCAAAGTTTCCGATCGTCCCGCCGAGGAAGGCGACGAGTCGGCGCGCACAGGCCGCCGGCACGCGGTCGAGATGGCGCTCGAAATCGCCGATCAGAGCGTGCACAACGAGCCCCGGGTACTCCTCGATCAGTAGCGCCGCACTTGCCCGCACGGCGCTCTCGGTGACATCGACCGGGACGAAGCGCTCGAGCGTGCCGGCGCGGGCCATCGCGTCCAGCAGCAAACGCGTCTTGGTGGCACTGCCCGAGCCCAACTCGACCAGCTCACCGGCGCCGGTCTGGGCGATGATCTCGTCGGCCACCTGCTCGAGGATCGCGCGCTCGGTGCGAGTCGGGTAGTACTCGGGCAGCTCGCAGATCTGCTCGAAGAGCGCAGCTCCGCGACTGTCGTAGAAGTGTTTCGGCGGCAGATCCTTGAACGGCTTGGTCAGGCCGTCGCGAGCGTCGTCGGCGAGCGTGCGCGTGCCCGCTCCTTCGAACGCGTGGTCGACGCGCAACGGTACCGGCGCGATGCGCGTGCGCTCACTCACTGTGTGTCCGCCGCGACCCGCACGCCGGCAAAGATCTGGCGGCGGTGGGGGAAGTCCCAATTGCGAAACGTGGGGGTCACGACGTCGGCGCTGGTGGCAAAGGAACCACCGCGCAGCACACGATAGTCAGATCCGAAAAACACCTCGGAGTACTCGCGGTAGGGATGAGACACGAACCCTGGGTAGCCGCGAAAATCGCTAGTCGTCCACTCCCACACGTCGCCGATCATGCCCAGCACGCCGTACGGTGACGCGCCGTCGCTCAGCGCTCCGGCTTGGAGCGGGGCAAACACAGCGGACTCGATCAGGTTCGCGTGGCGCGGCTGCGGTGGGGCCTCACCCCACGGCCACGTGAGCTTCGCGGCGCGCTCGGCGTCCCAGGAGGCGGCGAGCTCCCACTCCAGCTCGCTCGGGAGACGTACGCCGCGCGCGTTCGCGTATGCCTCGGCCTCGTAGTAGGAGACGTGCACCACGGGTGCCTGCAGGTTGAGCGGATGGACACCATCGAGATGGCGCTCGAGGCCGTCCTCGAGCCAGCGCAGCGGCCGCTCGATCCGTTCCGCACTGCGCCACGCCCAGCCTTCTTCGGACCACCACGCGCGCCGCGCGTAACCGCCCTCGGTGACAAACGCGAGCCAGTCGGCATTGGTCAACGGCACACGCCCGATGGCGAAGCGCTCGACCTCGATCTCGTGCTGGGGCCGTTCGTTGTCGTAGGCGAAGCTTGCGCCGCCGGCGCCCAGCGGGTAGCTCGCGGCCGGCACGTCGACGAGCTCGAGTCCACTCGCCGGCTCGTCCGCAGTTCCTACGCAACCGCTGGCGGGAGGCCGCCATCCTTCAAGCGCGGCCAGCGCCAGCGTTTGCAGCATCGTCTCGGCATGCTGGCGCTCGTGGCGCAGGACGAGATCCACAAATGGCTCGTCGGCGCCCAGACCGAGGCCGCGAACGCGCTCGCGAACCGTGGCGAGGTATTGCTCGGCCTCGGCGCGACGCAGGTAAGGCAGCTCACCACGCCGTGCGCGCGGCGTCTCGAAGGCGTCGTAGACGTCCAGCAGTTCGGGGTAGACCAACGGCAGGCCGCCGCGGCGGTGTGCCAGCCAGAGATCCTCGAAGGTCGCGATGTGCCCGAGATCCCAGACCAGCGGGCTCATCAGCGGCGAATGAACGCGCTCAAGATCGTCGTCGCTAACCGCGTCAACGAGTGCGAGCGTCTGCTCCCGCGCCCGCCCGAGGTAATCGGTTTCGAGCACTGCCATGGGCGCTTGCCATGCTACCGACCGCGATCAGCGCGCTGGAGCAGTCAGCGGCCGTGCGAGCACCCGCCGCGCGTCCCGAGCCCATGACTCTGAGCCCGGGACGCTGGCCGGGGTGTAGCCCTCGGGCGCGACCCGGTTCGGGATCGCCCATCCCCGGTGATCGCTGCAACGGGGCTCGAGAGCTCAAGGGCGAGATGGTCAGGCTCGCGAGAGGCAGTTCAGCAGTAGCGCCGAGTCAAATGGTGAAAATCCTGATAGCAACGCCAAGCGTTCACTGACTGGTCACAAAAAGTGGCCGATTGCAGGCGAATCATCTTGGCATGACAACAGAAGAGAGAACTAGCCAAGACCGGTCCGAATCCCGAGTCGACCTGCATTGCCACTCCACCGCGTCAGCAATCTCGCGGCTGGGCGTTCAACGAGCCCTCGGTCTGCCCGAGTGCGCGACGCCGCCCGAGGAGGTCTACGAGCTCGCCAAGCGCCGCGGGATGAACTTCGTGACGATCACCGACCACGACACGATCGACGGCGCGCTGACGATCGCCCACCACGACGACGTGTTCGTCTCCGAGGAGCTGACAGCGCACTTCCGCGGCGAACCGCAGGCCGTCCACGTGCTCTGCTTCGACATCACGGTGGCCGACCACGAGTGGCTCGCCGCACATCGCGGCGACGTCGAGGAGTGCGCCTCCTACCTCGCCGACAACGACATCACGTGCGCGCTCGCGCACCCCTTCTATGCGGTTGGCGCGCCGCTGCGCAGCCGCCACCGGCGGCGTCTGGCCGAGCTCTTCGCCGTATGGGAGACACGCAATGGCTCGCGCGCGGCGGAGCTCAACATGCCGGCGAGCATCTACGTCGAGACGCACGGCGGGATTGCCGTCGGCGGCAGCGACGACCACGCCGGCATCGACATCGCGCGCACCTACACCGAGGCGCCGCCGGCCGCCAGTCCCGCGGAGTTCCTCGACCATCTGCGTGCGGGCCGCGTGACCCCCGGCGGCGAGCAGGGCAGCGCGGAAAAGTGGGCTCACGCAGCGATGGCGCTCGCCGTGCGCGCGCTCGGCCACGACGGCGAGATTTCCGCGCTCGATCCGGTGACGGTGCTGACGATGGCTGAGCGCCTGCTCAGCGAAGGCGACGCGCGCGAAGGCCACGGCGAGACCGACCTGTGCCCGGCGGACGCCCGCGCGCTGCTGCGCGCCTGGCTTGAGTCCGTGGGCCTCGCCGAGCTTTCGGAAACCGACCTTGTCGCCTATATGCAGGACGACCATTTCACTCACGCCGACCTCTACCGCCGCGCGCGCCGCGCCCACGAGCGCAGGCTGCGCGGCGCCGTCGAGAGCGCCTTTGCGGCAGCCGGACGCGGCGATCTGGCGACGATCGCGCCGCTGCTCTTCGATGCCTGTCTGCCGGCGATTCCCTACGCCCCGGCGGCAGCATTCGTCGCTCGCGAGCGGGCCAAGCTCGGAAGCCGCGATTCCGAGCGGCCCCGCGTCGCACTGATCGCCGATGGGATCGGCGCGATGCACGGCGTAACGAGGACGATCGAGGAGATCCGCGAGCGCGGCGTCGACGGCTTCGAGATCGATGTCATCGGGACCGACGCGAACGTCGATCGACGCCTGGCGGCTGTCGCCGAGATCGAGCTCCCCCACTATGCCGGCATCAAGATCGGCGTTCCGAGCCTGCCGGCCGCCGTTGAGGAGATCACCGCTGGGCGCTACGACCTCATCCACGTCTGTTCGCCGGGCCCCAGCGCGATCGCCGCCCTGCTGGTCGCGCGGGCGATGGAGATCCCGTTGATGGGCTCCTACCACACCGAGTTGGCGGCCTACGCGGGCCTGCGCTCGGGCGAGGAGACGCTCGAGTTTGCGGCCGCGCTCGCGCTCGCCGCCTTCTACGGCCAGTGTCGCATGGTTCTATCGCCGAGCCGCGCCGCCGATCAGGCGCTCGAAGCACTCGGCATCTCGCCGGGCCGAATCGCGCGCTGGGACCGCGGCGTCGACACGCGCCGCTTCAGCGCCGCGCGGCGCGACGAGCAGTTGCTCGGCGGCGGCGTCAATGTGCTCTATGCCGGCCGCGTGGCGACGGAGAAGAACATTGACCTGCTCGCGGAGGCGTTCGAGCGAGCCCACGCGCGCGACTCACGGCTGCATCTCGTGATTGCCGGTGACGGCCCGGAGGCCGGGCGGCTGCGCGAGCGGCTCGGCAAGCGCGCGACCTGGCTCGGCTGGCTCGAAGGCGAGGCGCTCGCGGCGGCCTACGCCAGCGCCGACCTGTTCTGCTTTGCGAGCGTGACGGACACGTTCGGCCAGGTCGTCCTCGAAGCACAGGCCAGTGGGCTCGCGGTGCTGGCGGCCGACGTGGGCGGCCCGCGTGACCTGATCACCGCCGAGGTGGACGGTCTGCTGCGTCCGCCCACGCCGGAAGCGTTCGCCGAGGCGATGGTGGCGCTCGCCGCCTCGCCGCTGCTGCGCTCACGGCTCGCGCGCGCGGGTCGGCGCAGCGCTGCGCAGCGGACCTGGACGCGAGCGCTGGATCGCCTCGGCGCCGGCTATATGGCCGCGCTCGAGGGCGCCAGCGGAATCCGCGATGTCGCGTAGCCGCCTCGCCACGATTGCCGTCGCCCTGCATGATGTCGAGCCGGCGACCTTTGAGCGCTGCGCGCTGATCCGCGACTGGCTCGAGGACCATGGCGTCGATCGCGTTACGTTGCTCGTGATTCCGGCGCGCGATCTGCACCCACTGTCAGATCGCCGGCCCGAGATCGCGACCTGGCTGGCCGAGTGTGTGCGAGGTGGCGACGCGATCGCTCAACATGGCTTCCAGCACTTCCAGGTGCGCCCTTCACGGTGGTCGCTGCCGTCCCGCCCGCGACTTCATAGCGAGGCCGCGGAGTTCGCTCGACTCGATGCCAGCGAGACCGCACGCGCGCTGGACGCAGGCCGCCGCGTGTTGAAGCTCGCCGGCATCGAACCGGGGGGCTTCGTCGCACCCGCTTACGCATACACGCCAGCATTGCGCGAGCTGCTCGACTCGCGCTTTCGCTGGTGGGCGGGATCGTGGGGTCTGTACGCCAGCGGCCATCCGACGCCGAGCCCAGGAGAACCGTGGACGGCGGCAACTCGATCGCCGACGCTCTCGGCGCCGGCGATCGGACTCGGAAGCTCGAGCCTTGCGCGGCGCGCGATCTCCCCGACACTGCTGCGCGCCGCAACCCTGCTCGCCGGTGAGACACTGCGGCTCGACCTGCATCCGCGGGACCTCGCCGCCCCTAGCCATATGCTGACTCTCGATTGGGTGCTGCGCCACGCGGTTCCGCGCCGGCAGCCAGTCACATACGACGACCTCGCAGCCGCCGCAAGTTAGCGGCGCCAAGGAGCTGCGGCCGGCGCAGCGGCCTGCGAGCCTACCGCGGTGATCTGGGTGCGCGCCATCTTGGCAAGATGTTTGCGCAGCTGAACAGGTGGGCGTGATACAAACGCGTCGTCATGCGTATATCTCGGGTGCCCAAGACGGCGCTTGCTTTGCTTGCTCTAAGTGCCGCCGGCGCCGCCCCCCAGATCGGGAGCTCGGGAGCTGACCAGGCGTCGAGCGGCTCATCGGGCGCCTCGGGTGTCAGCGGCGTAAGCGCAAGCACGGGTTCGACCGCCTACTGCGGCACGACCGGAGCGAGCGGCACCACCGGCGCCACCGGGGCGACGGGCGCTTCAGGTGCGAGCTGCGCCAGCGGATCGACCGGCGCGAGCGGATCGACCGGCGCGAGCGGGGCCAGCGGCGCAAGCGGATCGACGGGCGCGAGCAGCGCCACGGGCACGAGCGGCACATCGGGTGCAACGGGCCCGACCGCCGTCGCCGGCGCGACTGGGCCGACCGCCACGACCGGGGCGAGCGGGAGCACCGGGACGAGCGGGAGCACCGGAACGACCGGTCCCACCGGCGCCAGCGGCGACAGCGGATCCAAGCCGTCCGTGCTTTCGATCACGACGCAGCCAACCAGCGGAAGCGAGCTGCTCACGACGGTGGCATCCCAGACCGGCGGTACCGAGGCGGGCGGGGCGGTTGCGCCGGCGCCAAGCCTGTTCGCCGAGGAGAACCCGCTCTCCGGCGTGCTTCCCGGTTCCGTGTTCGACCCGTTGGTCGCTGCGGCGCTCGGCGCCGACGTCCCCGAGTTCTATCTCGAGAACTTCGCCGTGCCGCCGTTCCTGTTGCCGATCTACCAGTCTGCCGCCGCGGCCTACGACGTTCCTTGGGAGGTGCTTGCAGCAATCAATGAGGTGGAGACCAACTTCGGCAACAACCTCGATGTGTCATCGGCCGGCGCGATCGGCTGGATGCAGTTCCTGCCGAGCACCTGGGCGAAATACGGCGTCGACGCGACCGGGTCGGGGGTCGCCGACCCCTACAACGCGGCCGACGCGATCTTTGCCGCCGCGCGCTACCTCGCGGCGGCAGGTGCCGCGGAGAATCTCCCGACCGCGATCTTCGCCTACAACCATTCGAATGCCTACGTCCAGGCAGTTCTGCTGCGGGCAGAACTCCTGAGCGGAGTGCCCACCGCGCTTGTCAACTCCGTCAGCGGGCTCGCCGAGGGACATTTTCCGATCCAGCTGGCCTACCACCCGAGCTACCGACCGGTCTCGCAGGCGCTCGCCGCAAAGGCGAGCCTCCCAAGCAAGACGGGCACGCCCGCCGGTGACGCCCCGGCGCCGACCACGATCCGCGCCAGCGTGGCCGCCAAAGGCCGCGGTCCCCAGCCCGGAGCAGCAATCTTCGCAAAGGCCCACGCGGCCGTGGTCGCGGTGCAGGACGGGACGATCGTCGCGATCGGACGCAACCGCTGGCTCGGAACCTACGTCCGCCTCGCGGACAACCTCGGGAACATCTACACCTATGGCGGCCTTGCGTCGGTCTCGGCTTACTACCCCGTTCCCAAGGCGCGTCCGCTGAGCGAGAGCGCGTCCCTGGGCACGCCTTCCGGGCTCACGAGCGGACCGTCGCCGACGACAGCGGCGAGCGCCGGAGATCAGTCCTCCAACGCGCTGATGGCCACCTCGGCGGCGATGGCCGCGGCACAGCTCGATGGCAGCACCCAGGCGCAGAGCGACGCGGTCTCGATCATCCCGGCGCTTGACCTACGCGCGGCGCCACTTGCCCGCACGCTCGTCTTCGCACTGGTGAGCCCACCCGCCCATCGGGCGCACGTCAAGCTGCATCCATCGGCGGAGCGCACGCTTGTCGACCGCTACTACACGAGCGCCCTCGGGCTGAGACGCGACCAGCTCAAGGTGAAGCCACTGCGGGTCGGCTCGCGTGTGCTAGCCGGCACGATCCTCGGCCACCTGGGGAGCGCGCAGGGTGATCGCGAGCCGCATCTCCTGTTCGAGATCCACCCCGCCGGCACGGATCAGACGGACATCGACCCGCGTCCGTTCCTCGACGCCTGGACCCAACTCGAAACGCTCGAGCTTCACCGTCAGTCGAACAGCAGCCCGCTCTACGGCCCGGACCTCCACAGCAGCGACGCCGGCGAGTCGCTGCTGCTGAGCCAGATCGACCTCGAACGGACCATCCTCGAGAACTCGCATGTTGTAATCGCACTCTGCGAACGCCAGGCAATCGCCGACGGCAGCGTCGACCGCCGCGTGCTCGCGACGATCGAGTTCCTCGTTCAGGACGGGCTCGACCCGACGATCAGCGGCGCCCAGTGCGCACCGCCGGAAGGGGCCACCACAAACAGCGCCCTAGCGGACCCGGGCGACAGCATCGCGATCACCGCGATCAACGGCACGCCGGTCGCGGGCAATCAGGGCACGGGTACGACGACCGATGCCGCCATCAGGGCGCTGCTCACGCTCACCGGCGCAAACGCGCCGGCTTCGATCGCGAGCCTCGAGACGATCCCTGGCGCGAGCAACACCGTCGCCGATCCCAGTGACAGCGGTCAGATCGTCGTCTCGTTTACGCCGGCGCAGCTGCCGATCGCACTGGCCTCAACGGCGGCGTTCACGGGCGGCTTTACCCTCGATAAATCCAGCTGGAGCCAGCTCGATAATCACCTCGAGCAGATCACCGAACCGCGCGTACCGACCGTCATCTCCTCGACGGCGCTGAAGACTGCGGTGCACAAGGCCGCCAGCAGGCAGTCACAGACTCGCTGATCAGCGGCGGCGATGCTTGCGTAGCGAGATCCCCTCGAGGATGTGGGCGACCGTCTCACAGGCGTCAACAGCGGCCTCCAGCGACTCGAAGATGTCGCGCCAGCGAATTACGACCATGGGGTCGGTGCCGGTGGCGAAGAGCGATGCGACAGCGTCGCGGCGAATCCGGTCGCCCTCGTTCTCGAGCCGGTGAATTTCGACCAGGTGTGGCGCGAGCTCGCTGCCGCTGCGTAGGCAGCGCAGCGCGTGCGCAACCTGCTCGGCGGCGCCGACAAGTACATCGGCGAGGTCGACGGCGGACTCCATGCTGGCTTCGACGGCGTAGAGCCCGAGCGTGTCAGCGACCTGCTCGGCGTGGTCGACTATGTCATCGAGCGCCGTGGCCAGCCGGTAGCCGTCGCCGGCGTCGAACGGGGCTCGTGCCGGACGCACCGCGTTGAGGCGGTGGATCAGGTCGTGGGTTATGCGATCCCCTTCCTGCTCGCAGAGGTGGACGTCCTGAGCGAGCGTTGCGCGCTCGGGGTAGTCGGCGAGGAAGTCGCGCAGCAGTAGCGAGGTGCGCTGGACATTGCGACCAGACTCCTCGAGCAATGCGAGCAGCGGCTCATCGAGAGCCCTACGCAGAAACGGCATGGCGTGCAGCCTAAGGGTCAGAAGAAAACCGTGTCCGCGCGTTTCACGACTTGTTCACAGCTACGTCACGGCATCTTAACCTCGGGACGACGCCCACGCGCGAGCCTGAGCGGCATGGTCGGATACGAGCACGAGCAGGAGCCACGGACCGTCCGCCTCGATGACTTCGAGATCAGGCTCAGCGAAGGGCTCGTGTCGGCCGGCGGCGAGGTGCTCACCCTCTCTGTCCGGGAGTTCCAGCTGCTCGTCGCGATGGTCGACCGAGCCGGCGGCATCGTGCGCCGCGATGAGCTCTGTCAAGCGGTCTGGGATCGTGAGCTACGTCCGGGGGACCGCTCGGTCGACGTCTACGTGAGCAAGCTCCGGGCTAAGCTCGAGGCGGCCGCGCCCGGCCGACAGTTCATCCACACCCACCCCGGCTTCGGCTACCGCTTTCAACCCCAGCTTTCACGAGATCTTGACACGAGCAAGGAGCCCAGCGCTCAGACTGCCGACACCGATGCTGCGCCAGGTTCGCCGGCTAGCTAATCGAGCCTCGAGTTTCGGCCAGACCGATCGGGGTAGGCTTTCGAGGCTGCACGGCTTCACGCACGGCGCGAACGCCATCCGAGTCGTCCACAGGAACACCCTGTTCACGGTCCCGACCGACCAGCGAAGCGAGGAAAATGTCACCGACAAACACGGCTCCTAGCGCTACCGAAGGGCGGCCGCACTTCCACGAGGAGTTGCGCGACCTCGAGCGTCACGCCTTGGGCGGGATCGACCTTGTCCTCGACCAGCTCAACCGCACGCTCGAGGCGCTCGCCCATCACGACGTCGAGCTCGCGGCGATGGTCATCCTCGACGACGACCGCATCGACGGTCGCTACCTCGAGGTGCATCAAGGCGTACTCTCGCTGCTCGCCCGCCAGGCCCCTGTCGCCGGCGACCTGCGCGTGGTCGCCGCCCTACTCCACGTCATCCGCAACATCGAGCGGATGGGCGACCAGTGCGTCACGATCTGCAAGCTGCTGCCGCTGTCGGGTAACGAGCCGCCGACGCAACCGGAGATCCTCGCGGTGTTGGCGCGCATGGGTGAGGTCGCACGCTCGGAGATCTCGCAGTCCAAGCGGGCGTTCGCCGATCGTGATGTCGGACTCGCCGAGGATCTGGTCCGCCAGGATCGCGAGGTCAACCAGGGTCAGCGCGAGATCTTCCGCCTGGCAATCGAGGTTGGCGACGACTTCGACAAGCGCGAATGGGCGATGACGATGGCGCTGGTCGCGCGCTGCCTGGAGCGAATCGGTGACAACGCCGTCGACATCGGCGAGCAAACGGCGTTTGTCGTCACCGGCTTGTTTCGCGAGTTCTCGGACTCCTCGCACGTCGAGCTCCCCTAGTCCCGGCGCGGGAAACAGCACGGCGGAGCGTCGCTTTGCGGCGCTGGAGCGCCAAATCCGTATGTGAAGATACGGTTACCAGCGCTCTTGCAGCGCTATGGGCACCACAGTCGCGGCAGTACAATCGCCGACAGATGACGGAACACGCTTCCGCCGGGGGTGGAATGGTGCAGAGCGAGGGAATCGCTTCCGAGCCCACGCCCGCGACACTACGAATCGCCGTCCTGGACCGCGATTCCGGCTTCCTGCAGGTCCTCGACAAGCGGCTCGAGCGCGTCGGCTGGGAGCGGCGCGTGCTCGGTTCATCGGTGGCCCCGCGGGCGATTGTGCCAATGCGTCTGAGCGCGGTGATCGTCGACCTCGGGGTGATCGGCCCGAGCTGCTGGGAGTGGCTCGAGCGACTTTGCAGCGAGCTGCCCGAGCTGCCGGTGGTCGTCTGCACCGGATCCTCGACGGTTGCCCAGCGCGTCCGCGGGTTGCGCCTTGGCGCCGATGACTGGCTGACCAAGCCATGTCACCCAGAGGAGTTGATAGCCCGCGTCGAAGCCGTCGTTCGCCGGCGCCGCCGGCTCGAGTCGCCGGTGCAGAGCTTGCCGATCCTCGCGGGCGAGGTCGAGATTCACCGCGACCAGTACCAGGCGTTTGTCGCCGGCGTCAGCCTCGATCTCACGCGGCGTGAGTTCGAGCTGATCGAGCTACTCGCAGAATCCGGCGGCCGCGTGCTCGAGCGTGAGTTCATCTACCAGCGACTGTGGGGCTACTCGATGGTCCGCGGCGATCGCTCGGTCGACGTGTTCGTGCGCAAGCTGCGCCAGAAGCTCGAACGTGTCTCGCCCAAGTGGCGCTACATCCACACGCACTTCGGTATCGGCTACCGGTTCGCGGCCGAGTCCACCGAGGTCGACGCCGCGATCGAGCCGCTCGCGGCGTTGCAAGAGGTCTCAGAGCGCAGCGACGAGTTCGATTTCGCGCGGACGTAGCAAGAGCGCGAGCTCGGCGCGCCCGGACCCGACGCGAATCGCCACGAGGCCACCCTTCTTGACCTCGACGCGGGCGGCCGTGAGCGCGGCCACCAGAATCGAGAGGTCCGGCTCGTGCCCGACCAGCAGCAGTGCGCCACTCTCGCTGGTCGCAGCGATCAGCTCGGCGGCGTCGTCCTCATCGAAGCCACCGCTGAGGGCCTGATTGACGATCGGCTCGATCCCCAGCTCGCCACAGGCAATCCGCGCCGTGTCGAGTGCGCGGATGCGCGGGCTTGTGAAGGCGTGTTCGAAGACGACACCGAGCCGAGCGAGTGCCCGACCGGCAGCCAGCGACTGCCGCTCCCCGCGCGCAGTGAGGCGACGGTCGAAGTCCGGCGCAGAACCGTGTGCTACGGCATCGCCATGTCGGAGCAGCCAAAGCGTTCTCAACACCGCAGGAGGCTATAGCCTGGAAGGTGTGATTTGTGCTTGCATCGACATCGGCTCGAACACGACGCGCCTGCTCGTCGCCGAGCCAGCCGATGGTCGCCTGCGTGAGCTGCTCAGCCAACGGGCGTTCACACGCATCGGCAAGGGACTTCAGCGCGACGACAGGATTCCGCCGAAGAAGATCAACGAGGTCGTCGACGTTGTGGCCACCCAGGTCCGCGTGGCCAACGAACTCGGCAGCGAGATAATCCGCGCGGTCGCGACCGCCGCGATCCGCGAAGCAGCCAACCAGGGCGAGCTGACGGGGGCGATCGCCCAGCGCACCGGTGTCGAAGTCGCCGTGCTCACCGACGAGGAGGAGGCGCGCCTGGCGTTCGTCGGTGCGACAAATGCGCTCGACCATCCGCCGCACGGGGACATCGCGGTGATCGACGTCGGCGGCGCGTCTTCGGAGATCGCGATCGGCACGATCGCCCGCGGCGTTCGTGCAACCTCATCGTTTCGCATCGGCTCGGGAATGCTCGCCGACGCCTACCTGAACGACGACCCGCCAACGATTGAGCAGCTACAGCAGCTCCGCGCGCACATCGAGGGGACATTCGAGGGCTTCACGCTGCCAAAGCCCGAGCTTGCGGTCGCCGTCGGTGGCAGCGCGAGCGCGCTGCGGCGTCTGGTCGGGACCGTCCTCGACCACGAGTCCCTCGAGCGCGGTCTGCGAATCCTCGCCACGACGCCAAGTGAACGCGTAGCGCGGACATCGGGGATCGAGGCCGAGCGGGTTCGCTTGCTACCCGCGGGGATGCTGATCCTCGAGGAGATCTCCGACCGCCTCGAGCGCCAGCTCAACGTCGGCCGTGGCGGCCTGCGCGAGGGCGTCATCGTCGACCTTCTGATCGCGGCCGGATGGGGCGCGTAGCCGCCCCCCTAACCGGCCTGCGTCTCGATCTGCCCTATGCCGAGGCCGGGCGGCGGGTCGTCGACGTCCGCTCGCGTGAGCTCTTCTCGCACGTCGATGGGGTTCTGGACGCAAACGAACCCGAGCGCGTGCACCAGATGCGCGTGGCTACACGCCGACTACGGGCAAGCCTCGAGGTGTTTGCTGACGCATTCCCCGCGAAAGCACATCGGGCCGTGCTGGCCGAGGTCAAAGCGCTCGCCGCTGCACTCGGCGAGCGGCGCGATTGTGACGTCCAGTTGGAGATCCTCGACGAGCTACGGGCGAGCGCGAGCCGCAGCGAGCGCGACGCGATCGACGAGCTGCTCGCTGAGCTGCGCCACGAGCAGCGCGCCGCTAACCGCCACCTCAAAAAGGCTCTCGCGCACGCCGAGCGCGAAGACCTCGAGACCCGACTGAGGCGACTGTCGAGATGAGGGCCCACCGCGTCGACGGGCTCGAGCCGACGATGGCACTGGCGCAAGCGGCGCAGCGAATCGTCGCGGTCCGCGTGGCCGAGCTCTATTCGTTTGTTCCTACCGCGCTCGACCAGCGCGACGCCAAGGCGCTGCACGACATGCGGATCGCCGCCAAGCGGCTGCGCTACGTGCTGGAGCTCGTCGGCTTCTGCCTCGGCGGCGCCGCCGAAGAGGCCGCGGGTCGCGCGCGCGAGCTGCAGACGCTGATTGGCAACATCCACGATTGCGACGTCCTGCTTGCCCGCCTGGAACGGATGGACGCCAAGAACGCGAAGGGCATCGCGCGGCTCACCACACGGTTCCGCGAACAGCGCGAGGAGCTGTTTGCCAGGTTCAGTGCACTGTGGCGCGAAATCGAAGCCAGCGGGTTGCGCGATCGGCTCGTCGCTGCAACGAATAGTTCACCGAATGGGGTCCGCATGGGCGCATAATGGGCGGTGGCGATGAGCACTACTGACGCAATCACAGTCACCGATGACGGTGACCCGCTCGGCGCTCCACTCAAGCTCGACGACCCGTCGCTCTACCTCAATCGCGAGCTTTCCTGGCTCGATTTCAACCTGCGCGTGCTCGAACTGAGCGAGGACGCCTCGCTGCCACTGCTCGAGCGCGTCAAGTTCGCCGCGATTTACACGTCAAACCTCGATGAGTACTTCATGGTTCGGGTGGCCGGTTTGCATGACCAGATCGATGCCGGTGTCGACCGGCCGAGCGTCGACGGTCTCACGCCGTCGCAGACACTCGAACTGGTTCACGAGCGGACGCTCGCCTACAGCGACCGGCTACAGAGCTGTGTCGCCCAGCGGCTGATCCCGGGCCTCGCAGAGCACGGCATCGTGATCAAGCGCGTGAGCGAGGTGAGCGCTGCTGAGCGCGACGCGCTGACGGCGCACTTCCGGCGGGTGATCTTTCCGGCACTGACGCCGCTTGCGGTCGGTCCTGGTCAGCCGTTCCCCTACATCTCCAATCTTTCGCTGAGCCTCGGCGTGATCGTCAGCGACCCCGACTCCGGCCACGCCGCGTTTGCGCGTGTCAAGGTCCCGACCGAGGTCCTGCCGCGCTTCATCTCGGTTGGCAAGGACGACACGTTCGTGCTGCTCGAAGACGTCATCGCCCACAACCTCGACGCCCTGTTCCCGGGAATGGAGATCAGCGACTATGACTTCTTCCGCGTCACCCGCGATGCTGACCTGACCGTCTCTGACGAAGCCGACGACCTGCTGCAGGCGGTGGAGGACGAGCTGCGCCGCCGACGCTTCGGCGAGGTTGTGCGGGTCGAGGTCGGCGCCCGGATGTCCTCGCGCATGCTCAGCGAGCTGACCGCGGCGCTCGACCTCGAGCCCCGCGACGTATACGCGGTCGACGGACCGCTGGACCTCACCGGGCTGCTGCAGCTGACGAAGCTGGCCGGCTACCCCGAGCTGCGTGACGCGCCCTGGGTCCCCGTGACGCCGCCGCGCTTTCGCGCCGGCGAAGATGGGCGCGTCGATGTACTGGCTGCGATGCGCAGCGGCGACGTGCTCGTTCACCACCCTTACGAATCGTTCTCGGCGTCGGTCGAGCGCTTCGTCGAGCAGGCCGTCAACGATCCCCAGGTCTTGGCGATCAAGCAAACGGTCTACCGCACGAGCGATGACTCACCGCTGGTCCCGGCGCTGATCCGCGCGGCCGAGCGCGGTAAGCAGGCAGTCTGCCTCGTTGAGCTGCAGGCGCGCTTTGACGAGCAGACCAATATCCATTGGGCCAAGGCGCTCGAGCAGGCTGGCGTGCATGTGGTCTACGGGCATCCAGGCGTCAAGACGCACGCCAAGTGCGTGCTGGTCGTGCGACGCGAGGGCAGCGGCGTACGCAACTACGTGCACATCGGGACCGGCAACTACAACCCCGCCACGGCTCGCCTTTACACGGACTTCGGGCTGTTCACGACCGACGAGGCGATCGGTGCCGACGTCGCGGAGCTCTTCAACTTCCTCACGGGATTCGCCCGGCCGACCAACTATCGCAAGGTGCTCGTCGCTCCAAGCCACCTGCGCAACGCGATCCTGCGCGAGATCGAGCAGACGATCGCGGCGCATTCGCCCAGCTCGCCTTCACGGATCACGATCAAGATCAATGCGCTGGTTGATCGCGCGTGTATCGACGCGCTCTATGCGGCCTCACGCGCGGGCGTCCCGATCGATCTGAACGTTCGCGGCATTTGCTGCCTGCGCCCGGGCGTGCCCGGCGTCTCCGAGACGATCCGTGTGGTCTCGGTCGTCGGCCGCTTCCTCGAGCACTCGCGCGTCTACGCGTTCGAGCGTCACGGGAGCTCGACCGTCTATATCTCCTCGGCCGACCTGATGCGGCGCAACCTCGAACACCGCGTCGAGCTCGCCGTACCGATCGAGGATCCGGAGCTTCGCACGCAGGTGCTCGATACGGTCGCTCTGTGCCTGGCGGACAACCACAACGCGTGGGACCTCGACAGCGACGGCACGTGGACGCGGCGGACGCCGGCCAGTCCCGACGCCGCGATCAACGCGCAGGAACAGCTGATGCGCCACGCCGGCCTCGCCTGAGCACCGACCGGCAGACGGCGGTTGGCGTCGCTCGACGCGTGCTGGGCGTCGCGGTCCGCGACCGCGACGCCCAGATTGCGCGCGGGGCTACTTCTTCGGTTTGGGCTTCGCCGGCGGCCCGGCTTTGGGCTCGGGCGTCGTGACGATGTCCCCGTTCTTCTTGCCGGTGAGTACGACGACCGGCGGGTGGCTGCCCAGCCGCGTGTCAGCATCGAACGCGTCGGAGTACTCGTACTTCGGGCGCCCGAGATCGAATGGGCCGGAGATGGACTGAACGGTCGTCACTACGGGCACCACGGTTGTGGCACCCGAATTGGCCTTGACGCTGACCGATGGCGCCGTCGCAGTCGCCTCGGTCACCGTCAGAATCGGGTCGAGCCGCGGCTCGCTCCACAGCGGTCCGTCGATCGTGAACTGTCCGCTGATCGCCTCGCTCGCGCTGGAGGTGCCATCGAGGCCGGTTGCCGTCACGCAGTTGATCGCGACGCCAGGAATGGCGCCCTCGCACTCGAAGCCGTCCGTTGACGGCACCGCGCTCGGCGAGCCGTCGATCGTGAGCACGGGCGAGGCGTCGTAGTACTGAACCTGGTGTGGCTCGGTCTCGATCTGATAACCGGTGATCGGTCCGTCGCACGAGAACGAATACTTGACCTGAGTGCCAGGGACGCCGGGTTCGGCGCTACCGGGCGCAATCGAGCCCGTGCAGGTGTAGTCGTTGGCCTCCGGTGCCGTCGTGGTAGCGCCCGTGCCGCCGGACACGGTTGCTCCAGTCGGCCCACTCGCAATGCTGGCGCCTGCGGCGTGACCGAGCGCCGGGCCGATTACCGGCACCGCGACCGCGGTGACGAGCACCCCGAGCGATGCCGCGAACCGGCGGCGGACGCGGGAAGTTTTTAGCAACGTGGTCTCCGTTTCCTAGGTGTGAGTCGACGAGAAGTCGCGGTGGGCGCACAGCCTAGCGTAATTAGATGCTTGTGAATCGGGTTTATGCTCTTTCTGCTACTCTGCCGCAGTCAACCCTGTCAAAGACGCGGAAAGGGAGTTCCCTCGCCGATGCGCAGACCCCGCGGTATTTTCGTCCCACTGCTCGCAGTAGCCGCCCTTGCGGGTGCCGCCCCTGCCGCGGCGGACGCAACAACGACTCTCCATCTCGACGGCTCAACCGCCGCGTTCCCGCTGCTCGAGCTGCTGACCGCGAAGTACGAAGCCGTCGAGCACCACCACGTGAAGTTCATCGTCGGTCAGGGCGGCTCCAGCGTCGGCATCACAGATGTCGCGAACGGCACCGTCAACATTGGCGACGCGGCGGCCCCACCGACGTCATCGAATCCAGCCGGGCTCTACTTCTACCCGATCGCCCGGTACTTCGTCGATGTCGTGACCAATCCGGCGAACCCGATCTCGAATCTCACCACAGCGCAGGTTCAGGCGATCTTCGAACGCAAGGTCACCAACTGGAGTCAGGTCACGGGTTCGAGCCTAAGCACCACGATCGATGTCGAGAGCCGCACCTCGGTTGCCGGCGTGCTGACAACGTTCGCGAGCGACTTTCTCCTCGGCAAAACCTCGCTGGTTTGGCCGGGTGCGACGCAGTGGTCAAGCGAGGCGCTGCTGCAGAAGTCTGTCGAGGGCGATCCGAACTCGATTGGCTTCCTGTCGGACTACAACGCGATCACGAAGAAGCTCAACGACGTAGCCTTCAATGGTGTAGCCGGCACCGTGGCGAATGTGGAGAACGGGACCTACCCCGCAGTTGCGGACTTCTACGAGGTCACGAAGGGACCGGCTCGAGGCTACTCCGCGAGCTTCATCGGCTGGATCCAGTCCAGCAAGGCCGCGAAGAAGATCATCGAGACCGGCTGGCTCCCGCTGACGAGTACCAAAGCGGTCAGCGGCTAGCAGCCTCGTAGCCTTTCCGTAGGCTGGAGCGAGGAATGCTCGATCGGGTGCGCAGACCGTGGAGTGACCATAGCGCCGAGCGATTGCTCGGCGCTGTGGCGTGCCTGCTCGCGGTGGGCATCATCTTGATGATCGTCTTCATCGTCCGCGGTGCGTGGCCGACCTTCAGCCACGAAGGGCTCTCGTGGCTCGGCTCGGGCGGTAGTCCCGACTCGCAGCTCGGGGCGATGGCGTATACGAGCTCTAAACCGCCGCCATCGGCGTTCGTCGTGCACGCGTGGCCGCTCATCTACGGCACGATCCTCACCGCTGGCTTCGCGGTTCTGTTCGCGCTCGCGATCTCACTTGCCGCGTCGATCTTTATCGTCGACTTCGCCCCACCGCTCGTGCGCCGCACGATGAAGCCAATCATCCGACTGCTCGCCGCGGTGCCCGGGGTGCTCTACGGGCTCGTCGGCATCCTCGTGCTGGTACCACTGATCAACAAGTACCTGGTGACGGAGAGTGAGCAGCAATCGGTGGCCAACGTGATCCAGCTGACGGGCGGAGGCCTCGGCATCACGATCGTCCTGGTGACTTTGATGATCACGCCGATCATGACGGCGCTGATCACGGACGCACTCGAATCGGTCCCGCGCGCATGGCGCGAGGGCGCGATCGCGCTGGGCCTCAACCCGCTGCGCGCGACCTTGGCTGTCTCATTGCGAGCGATCCGCCCCGCGATCATCGCGGCGACCGGGCTCGCAGCCGCCCGCGCGATCGGTGAGGCGATCGTCGTGTCGATGGTCTCCGGCGGGAACTCCTTTGCCCCCAACCCGGCCGACGGCAAGATCTTCTTCTTCGAGCCGGTGGAGACACTGGGCTCGGAGATCGTCCGCGTCGCCGAGGATCTCGGCGCGCCCGCCGTGCATTCGACGCTATACGCATTTGCTGCTCTGCTGCTGTTTTCGAGCTTCGCCCTTTCGCTTTCCGCCTATCTAGTCAAGCTGCCGTTGCGCCGCTACCAGGTGAGCAGCTGATGGCGAGCGCCGAGCCGTACAGCGCACCGAGCCTCCTACCGCCACGGCGGCGCCGACGCGGACGGCGCTCGTCGCTGCGTAGCTGGCGACTGCGCGACCAAGCGGTCTTCGTTCTCGCCTGGACGGTCGGAATCGGCCTCTTCGCGGTCGTCGCTGCGCTGGTTGGGTTCTTTGCCGTGCGCGGCGCTCAGTACCTTCGACCGGATTTGCTCGTGACCCACCCGGCGCCCTCGGTGAGCCAGGCCGGATCGGGTGGTTTTCTGGATGCGATCGAAGGCACTGTTCTGCTCGGCGTAATCGGCCTATTGATCGCTGCGCCGATCGGCGTCACGACGGCGGTCTGGGTGGTCGAATACGGCCGGCCACGCTGGCTCTCACGGATCGTCGAGTCGACCGTCGAGATGATCGCCGGCACGCCTGACATCGTGCTCGCGATCTTCGGGCTGGCCCTCTTCGAGCTCGGCGTTTTTGCGCCGCTCTCTTACAGCGAGCCTGGTGGCGCGTTCGGACGATCGTTCCTCACCGCCGGGGCGATGATGTCGCTGGTCGCGCTGCCGTCGGTCTACGTAGCGACCCGCAACGGGCTGGTTGCGACGCCGCGGCAGCTGCGCGAGGCGTCCTATGCCCTCGGCAAGACGCGGATCGCCACAATCCGACGGGTTGTGCTGCCAGGTATCCGCCGCGATATCGCGACCGGATCGACGCTCGGTCTCGGTCGCATCATCGGTGACACGGCGATCGTGATCCTCGTGCTCGGCGCGACGCTGCGGATCGACACGCAGAGCTCGACGCCCTTGCTCGGACTGCTTCGTGGTACCGGCTCGACGCTGACGAGCTACATCTACGGCAACTCCCCCGCCGGCGAAGGCGGCGCGCCGCAGAAGGCCTCCGCCGCAGCGGCCCTGTTGCTCCTGATCATTATCGGACTCAACTGGGGCGTCGGGCGGATCGGTCGGATCGGCGGGCCGCCGCTGCACGAGCCCAAGCGGAGGCTCGGCGCATGAGTGCGCGCGAACGCCTGGCAAACGCACGGTCCGGCAAGCTGCGCCCCGCCGCGCGCCAATCCAGCGAGAATGTTGCATTGCCGATCGACAACCTTGAGTTGACAGCAGATCTGATGAGCGTCACACCCGAGAAAGCCGATAGCACCACGCAGGTCGCGGGCACAGCCGCCCATGGCCGCGAGCGCCTGCGCCTCGATGACGTCAGCGTCTTCTACGGCAACACGCCGGCGGTCAAGAACGTCTCGCTGTCGATCAGCCACGGCGAGGTGCTCGCGCTGATCGGTCCATCGGGCTGCGGCAAGACGACACTCCTGCGAACGCTCAACCGGCTCACCGAGCTGACGCCGAACGCGAGCCACAGCGGCCAGATCCTGCTCGATGGCGACGAAATCGACGAGCTCGTCGACACGGACCTTCGCAGCCGAATCTCGATGGTGTTCCAGCAGCCGAACCCGTTTCCGATGTCGATCTTCGACAACGTCGGCTTCGCGCTTCGCGAGCAGTCGCGACGGCGCCCGCGTCGCCCTGAACTCGAGCCGCTCGTCAATCAGGCACTACAGCGCGCAGGACTCTACGAGGAGGTACGGGGCGACCTGGGCCGCTCGGCCCTGCGGCTTTCCGGCGGGCAGCAGCAGCGCCTCTGCATCGCCCGCGCCATCGCGCAAAAGCCGGAGATCCTGCTGATGGACGAGCCGTGCTCGGCGCTTGACCCGCGATCGACGGCGGTCATCGAGGACCTGATCGGCCAGCTGAGCAAGGACCTCACGATCGTGATCGTCACGCACAACCTGCAGCAGGCGCGCCGCATCGCCGATCGGGTCGCGTTCATGTACCTGGGCGATCTCGTCGAGATCGGTGAGACAGAGCAGATCTTTACGGCGCCGCGAGAACAGCAGACACGCGAGTACATCGCCGGCGTATTCGGATGACCAACCGCGCCGTCGCGCTAGCCGCCATCGTCGTGGCGGTGGCGGCGCTTGCGGGCTGTGAGAGCACTGAGCAGGAGAGCGCAAAGATCGCCAAGCGGCTCGGGCGTCAAAGCGCGGGGGTCACGGTCACCCACATCGGCGCCGCCAACCCCGATGTCCGCGTCGATAAACGCCAGCTCGTTCAGTCGAACAGCGGCACGGCCGCCGCGCTCGAGCTGACGAACAAATCTGCCCGTGCACAGGTCGACATTCCAATCCTGATCACGGTTGACAACCGTGCCGGCAAGGTCGTTTACAGCAACGACACCGCAGGCGCCAGCAATCCGTCCGGCGAGCTTGCGCTGCTAGGCCCGCACGCAACCGTCTGGTGGGTTGATCCCAACGTGCTCGCGAACGGCGCCGGCGCGGCGAGCATCACAGCCAAGATCGGTGCGCCGAGCGCAAGCGCTCCGGCGTCGGCGGCCGCGTTCACCGCCAGCCACTTGCACACTGGCAGCAGCTACATCGGGCCGTTTGTCGGCGGCAAGGTACTCAACCGCTCGCCAACGACGCAAACGGAGGTGACGATCTACGCTGTCGAGCTCGCGGGCGGGCGGGTAGTCGCGGCGGGGCAAAGCCTCATCGCCTCGCTCGCGGCGCATGCCTGGGCGAGCTTCCAGGTGTCGCTGATCGGCAACGCGAAGGGCGCGAAGCCCGCGGCGACGGTTGCGCCAGCCCACATCGGCTAGCCGCCTGACCAGCGCCAGGGCGCCTATTCGTCCTCCAGATCGTCTTCCTTGCTGGTGAGCGCTAGCCTCCTTGACGGTGGCATGAGTCGTTCTCGACGCTCGATCATCGGCCTCGTCCTCGCGATCGCAGCAGGCGCGACGCTCGCTGGCGTAGCTAGCGCTGCTGGCCAGGGCACAACGGCGCACGACACGAGGGCCGCGAAGCTCACCAACTGGCCCGAGTTCGGGCTGAACCCCCAGCGCACCAACACGACCACCGATTCGACCGGCATCACCGCGGCGAACATCGGGCAGCTGCACTTGCGCCGGATCACGCTCCCGGGCACCGTTGACAGCTCGCCGATCTTCCTGCACGACGTCGACGTCGAGGGTGCGGCCCATAACGTCGCGATCGTCACCACGACCTACGGCATAACGCTCGCGATCGACCCCGCCAGCGGCCAGATCCTCTGGACGTTCACACCGCCGGGGATCAGCGCCTGGGCCGGCACTTACCAGATCACCGTAGCCACTCCCATCGCCGCTCCCAACCGGAGGTTCGTCTACGCCACCTCACCGAACGGGCTCGTGCACAAGCTGAGCATCGAGAACGGCACGGAGGCAGCGGGCTGGCCGGCGCGCATCACGGTCCTGCCGGCGCGCGAGAAGCTGACGGCCGGGCTCAACATCGCCGACGGCGAGCTGCTCGCAACGACCGGCGGCTACATCGGTGACACGCCGCCCTATGTCGGTCACATCGTCGCAATCAACCTCCAAAGCGGCCATATCGACCATGTCTTCAACACCCTCTGCGCAAACCGCCGCACGATCATCTCGCCGCCCACCTGCTCGGCGAGCGACTCGGCGATCCTCTCGCGCAGCGGTCCAGTCGTCGAGGCGGGAGGCAAGCGCGTGCTGATCGCAACCGGCAACGCGCCGTGGAACGGCACGACCGATTTCGGCGACAGCCTGATCGAGCTGACGCTGCCCGGGCTGCGCCTGCGCCAGGCCTACACGCCGACCGACCAGGCCATGCTCAACAGCTCAGATCTCGATGAGGGCTCAGGCTCGCCCGCGCTGCTGCCCGGACACCTCGCGTTGATCGGCGGCAAGGACGGCCTGCTGCGCCTGCTCAACCTGAATAACCTCGACGGGCGCGCGAAGCGGCTGCCGTCCCAAACGGGTGGTCAGCTCCAGCTGCTGCCGACGCCTGGCAGCGCCGAGCTGTTCAGCGCGCCCGCCGTCTGGAACGCCTACGTTTTTGTCGCCGACGGCGGTGGCACCACCACCTACCACCTCTCACACCAGCACCTGCAAGTGCTCTGGAGCAACTCCACCCACGGCACGAGCCCGATCCTCGCCGGCGGCCTGCTGTGGGTCTACGACATGGACTCCGGCGGGCTCAACGTATACAAGCCGCTCAGCGGCAAGCTCGTCACAACACTGTCGTCAGGCAGCGGCCACTGGAACAGCCCGATCGTCGTCGACGGCTACGTCATCCTGCCCGAGGGCGACGCAAACAGCCATTCGACGAGCGGTGTGCTGGACATCTGGTCGCGCGCGGGGTGAGGCCACTCGTAGCGCGACGGCGGCGTCAGGTCAACGTCGTGGCCCCACTCCGACCGCGGCGCTTTGCGGAAGCGGGGTGGCTCGAAGCGCCCGAGAGCAGGTCCGTGCTGGCCGCGCGCAGCTCCTCGGTGAACGGCAGAGCGTCGCGCTCCAACGCTCCGTCGGCGGCGGTCCGATAGACCCCCTGCCGCGTCAGCGGCGGCGAATAGGCGTGGATCGTGGTCGCCGGCCCCTGACCGGCGTGTGTGACCCGGTGGATCGCGCTGACGCCGAGATAGAACGACTGACCGGCGGAAAACGTGCGCGTCAGTGGCGCGCGGGCCAGCGCGAGGCGCTCCTCGCGGACGCTGCCGCTGATCACGGCAATCCCGCCCGCCGAAAGATCGTGGTCGTGAAAGCCGGTGTCGTTGTCAGTCGACCAGCACACGACCCAGGCATTGACGTACTCGTCCTCCCAGATCGCCTCGTAGATCCGCTCCGCGCAATCCTCGCGGACGTATTCGCTCCAGTAGTGCGGTGCGCCGGCAAGCTCGCAGGCAAAACGCTCGAGCTCCGCTCCGATCAGCACAGCCTGCGGTGGCGTCGGCTCGCGGGCGGCGCTCATAGCGCGAGCGCCTCAGCAACGAGCAGCCGTCCCGCACTGCTCGAGAGAGCCTCACGACCGCGCGCGAGCGGCTCGACGACGGGCCGGTCCGAACCGTAGAGCAGCTGCTCGGCTCCGACCAGTGGTGTCAGCGCGGCGATCGCGTCGGAGCCAAACGAGGAGGTGTCATAGAAGGTGAGGGGATCGCGCAGATCCACGCGCGGCCCACCACGCGCCAGCAGTCGCTCGGCGAGCAATGGGGCGCCGCCCGCAAGCATTGCGAAGAGGATCCGCAGGCGAGGGTGTTCGCGGCGCCCGAGCGTGACAAAGGAGAGCCACGACGCCTGCATCTGTGTCACGTAGCGGGTCAACGCCGGCCACCACAGCGGGTCTGAGAGCGAGCTTTCGGCGGAACGCTCGTGCAGCCCGGGTCCAGGGTGGATGAACAGCGGTGCGTCGCGTTGCTCGAGGCGCTCGAGGAGCGGTGCGAGCGCAGCAAGCTCGCGCGGGGTGCCGAGGGCGCCGGCGGGAAGCGAGAGGCCGACGCAGCCTCGGGCCAGCACGGCGTCCACATCGGCCGGCTCGCAACCGTCGAGCGCGACCGGACCCCAGGCACCGAACACGTCGGGAAGCCCCACCGCGCCGTCGAGGTAGGCATCGATCAGCGGTTGTGCCTCGGTGCGCGGGAGCGCCTCGATGCCGAGTGGGCTCGAGAGCGCCACGTACGCACGATCGAGGCCGTCAGCATCGACAAGCTCGGCGCGGCGCCCCGGTCGCTCTGCCGCAAGATCGACTCCCGAGGGCAGATCGCCCGCCGCGTGGATGACGCACAGGTCGCCGCTCCGGCGAACGAATGGAAGACGTTCGCGGCGCTCGAGTGCCGCGATCAGCGGCTCGGTCCAGAGGTGCTGGTGGACGTCGGTACGCATCGACCGACCTATTCTACAGATTGCTGATCTAGTTTATGGTAAATGTCCGGGCAAACCGGCATAACTCCTGCAAAACGAGCACGCGGGAGCGCTCCGTGCTGTCACTGCAACCCCGCACGACCGCCTTGACGCGACCCACGGCGGACCGCTATGCGAGCTGGCGCGCCTCGATCAGGCCGGCTCGGCAACCGTGTCGCTCGCGCCGGGATCGACGTGCACGTGCGGCAACGCTCGGTCGAGTCCGCGCGGTAGCCACCAGGCCCGCTCACCCATCAACGCCATCAACGACGGCACGAGGACCGTGCGGATCAGGAACGCGTCGAGGAACACGGCCGAGGCGAGTCCGACGCCGAAGAGCTTGATCGTCAGGCTGTTACCGAGGACGAAGGAGCCGAAGACGCAGACCATGATCGCCGCCGCCGCGGTGATCACGCGCCCGGTCGAAGCGAGCCCTTGGCGCATCGCGTAGGCGGCGTCGCTGGTGCGCTCCCACTCCTCGTGCATCCGCGACATCAGGAAGACCTCGTAGTCCATCGATAGGCCGAAGACGATCGCGAACACCATCACGGGCAGGAACGCGGCGATCGGCGAGGTCGTGGAGATCCCGATGATGCCGCCGAGCCAGCCCCACTGGAAGACCGCGACGACGACGCCGAAGGCGGCGCCGACAGTAAGCAGGTTCATCACGATCGCCTTCGCGGCGACGAACACGGAGCGGAACACGACGAGCAAGAGCAGAGCAGAGATCAGCACGACAGCGCCGATGAAGAGCGGCAGCTTGCTCGCGAGCAGGCTGCTGAAGTCGGCGAAGAGCGCCGTCGTGCCGCCGACGTAGACCGTCGCGTGGGTGGCGCGTTCGAGCGGGGGAATGACGTCGTTGCGCAGGCGACTCAAGAGCGTCGAGGTCGCGGCGTCACGGGGTGCGGTCTTGGGGATCACGTTGATCACCGCGACGCGGCCGTTGGGGCTGTAGGTGACGGCGGCCGTCGGTGTCACCGAGGCGACGTCCGGCTGCCCGACGAAGCCGGCGCGCAGTGTCGCGACCGCTGCGCTGTCGTGTGGTGTGGGCAGCTCGGCGACGATCTGCATCGGGCCGTTGCTGCCGGGCCCAAAGCCCTTGCCGAGCAGGTCGTAGGCCTGGCGTGTCGTCGTGCTCTTGGCGTCGGTGCCAGCGTCGGTCGCCCCCAGGCGCAAAGCGAGGATCGGCGAGGCGAGAACCAGCAGGACCAGCAGCGAGCTGAGCCCGCAGAGCAACGGGCGCCGCTGGACGAAGGCCGCCCAGCGCTCCCACAGCCCGGGACCTTGACGGTGGCGACGGCGCAAGCCGAATGGGTCGAGACGGTCGATGCCGTGGCCGAGCTTGGAGAGCAACGCGGGCAACAGCGTGATCGCCGCGAGCATCGTCAGCAGCACGGTCAGTGACGAGGCCACCGCCGGCCCACGCAGGAACGACACGCCGACGAGCAGCTGGCCGAGCATCGCGATGACGACCGTCACGCCGGCGAAGAGGACGGCCCGTCCGGAGGTGTTCATTGCCGCGACGGTCGCCTCCTCGGGATCCATGCCCGCGTCGAGGCCGGCGCGGTAGCGCGTGACCACGAACAGCGCGTAGTCGATCCCGACGCCGAGGCCGATCATCGCGGCGAGCTCCGGCGTGAAGTTGACGACGTCGATGAGGTGCGTCAGGACCTCGATCAGCCCGATTGCGGTGCCGAGCGCGAGCAGCGCTGTCAGCAGCGGCAGACCGGCGGCGACGGCGGTGCCGAACGTGATCAGGAGGATCACGATCGCGGCGAGGATCCCGACGCCCGTTGCCGGCCCCGTCTTCGGTGGCTGGACCTGCTCGATTGGCTGTCCCCCGAGCTGCACCTGGAGCGCGGAGCTGCGGGCCGCCTCCGCGGTGTCGATCACGCGGTTGATCGCCGAGGGCGGCAGCTGGAACGAGCGCTCGTCGAAGAGCACGGTGGCGTAGGCGATGTGGCCGTCGGGGGCGATCTGGTGCGCCCCGGCGTAGGGGGAGATCACGCCCGTGATGTGGGGGAAGCCCTGGATCCGCGAGAGCAGGTTCTCGATATCGGCGTGGACGCCGGCGCTCGTGATCCGAGCGGTGGACTCGAAGACGATCGATGCCGAGTCGCCGCGGCGCTGCGGGAAGTCCTTGGCGAGGAGGTCGAGGGCTTCCTGGGAGCCGGCGGTGCTCGGACCGCGGTAGTTGCTGTTGTAGGTCGAGCCGACGCTCGCGCCGATCACGTTGGCGGCGATCAGCGCAACGACCCACCCCACGATTACGACTCGACGGTGGGCGATGCACCACCGCGCCAGCGCTACCACTGCGACCTACCCGTGCTGGCCGTTCGTGTCTCGCTCATCGGCCGCAAAGCCTAGCACAAGTGATAGTAGGCACTCCGCTTCTGGTATCGTTCGTCACAAGATGGTTGCATCAACGATCCCACGCCCGCTGCGCGCCGACGCCCAGCGCAACCACGACGCGATCGTCCTCGCCGCCCAAGATGCGTTTGCCGAGGCCGGCTACGGTGTCTCGATCGAGGAGATCGCGCGCCGCGCCGGCGTTGGTGCGGCGACCGTCTATCGGCGCTTTCCGAGCAAGGAGCTCTTGCTGCGGGCGATCTTCGACGCCGGCATCGCAGGGCTCGAGCTCGAGATCGCCGCCGCACAGGCGGCGCCAGATCCATGGCGGGGCCTGCTCGCGGGGATCGGCGCGGTGATCGAGAAACAGGCGGCGAACATGGTCTTCGTGGAGCTCCTCGCCGAGCTCGGCGTACTGCCAGAGCTCAAGGGCGAGATCCACAGGCGTGTCTTCGCGCCACTCGGCGAGCTCTTCGCCCGGGCGCAGGCCGCCGGCGAGCTGCGCGGCGACCTCGAGGCGAGCGAGCTGCCGCTGCTGATCGGGATGGTCGTCGCGACCGCGAAGCATGGGAGCAAATCGAACACGCCCGTGCGCTGGCAGCGCTACCTCGCGCTCTTGACCGACGCGCTGCGCACGCCGGCACCCACCCTCCTGCCACCTCGCTGAGCACGACGGCGCCGCGCCCGCCGCCAACGCCACCAATCAATCGAGCTTTGCCATCACGTGCTTGATGACGGTGTAGTCCTCGAGTGAGTAGACGGAGAGGTCCTTGCCGTAGCCCGACTGCTTGAAGCCGCCGTGGGGCATCTCGGAGGTCAGCGGGATGTGGTCGTTGATCCAGACGCAGCCGAAGCGAAGCGCCTTCGAGACCCGCAGCGCGCGGCCGACGTCGCGCGTCCAGACCGATGAGGCGAGGCCGTATGGCGTGCCGTTGGCCCAGGCGATCGCCTCGGCCTCATCGCTGAAGCGCTGGACGGTGATCACCGGGCCGAAGATCTCGCGCTGGATCAGCTCGTCGTCCTGCTCGAGGCCGGCGAGCACCGCCGGCTCGAGGAAGAAGCCCGGACCGTCGGGCTCCGAGCCGCCGGTGACGAGCTCGACATGCTTTCCCCGGCGTTCGAGCAGTCCTTCGACGCGCTCGCGCTGGCGGGCCGAGTTGAGCGGTCCGAGCGTCGTGTCCTCGGCCAGCGTGTCGCCGAGGACGAGCGCCTGGGCCTGCTCGGAGAGGCCGGAGACGACGTCGTCGTAGACCTTCGAGCTCGCCAGCACGCGCGTCGCGGCGGTGCAGTCCTGACCGGCGTTGTAGTAGCCGGTGCCGGCGATCGTCTCGAGCGCGCTTTCCATCGAGACGTCGTCGAAGACGATCACGGGCGCCTTGCCGCCGAGCTCGAGGTGGACTCGCTTGAGCGTCGCCGCGGCGCTGGCGGCGATCCGCTTGCCCGTGTCGACCGAGCCAGTCAGCGAGACCATGTCGACTTCGGGGTGATCGACGAGCCCCTGGCCCGCCGGGTCGCCGTGGCCGCAGATGACGTTCAGCACGCCCTCCGGCAGGAACTCCGCCGCGAACTCGGCGAGCTGCAGGGTCGTCACCGGGGTCGTCTCGGCCGGCTTCAGGACGATCGTGTTGCCGGTCGCAAGCGCCGGGCCGATCTTCCAGATCGCCATCATCAGCGGGTAGTTCCAGGGCGCGATCTGGCCGATCACGCCAACCGGCTCGCGGCGGATGAAGGACGTGTAGCCCTCGAGGTACTCGCCGGCAGCCCGCCCCTCCATCGTGCGGGCGGCACCGGCGAAGAAGCGGAGGTTGTCGGCCATCACCGGGACCTCGTCGTTCAGCACGGCCGAGAACGGTTTTCCGGCGTTGATCGCCTCCTCGCGGGCGAGCTCCTCGCCGTGCTCCTCGATCGCGTCGGCGAGCTTCAGCAGCGCCTCGGCGCGGGTCGCCGGGGTGCTCTGGGACCAGCCGTCGAACGCGCGCCTGGCCGCGGTGACAGCGGCGTCGACGTCGGTCTCCGTCGAGAGCGGCGCCTGCGCGATTTCCTCGCCGGTCGCCGGGTTGAGCACCGGCTCCGTCTCGCCGCCGGCCGGGGCGACGAACCTGCCGTTGATGAAGTTCTCGAGTGTCCGCATCACAGCTCCCTCATTGCGCGTGATCGATCGTCGAAGCGCAGCCTAGCGGCCGCGCGGCGCGGCCCTCAGTTGGCCGGCCGCGTCCCGGGATGAAACTCGCGCCGGGGTCTTGCCGGGGCGCGCGGTCTAGCCGGCGAGCGCCTGCTCGGGCGCCATCGGCTCCACCCCGATGGAGGCCGCAACTGCCGGGTGCGTGACCACGCCGCCGGCGACGTTGACGCCGAGCCGCAGGCCTGGATCGGCGGCGATCGCTCCGGCGACTCCCTTGTCGGCGAGCGCAAGGACGTAGGGCAGCGTCGCGTTCGATAGCGCGTGCGTCGAGGTGACGGGGACGGCGCCCGGCATGTTGGTGACGCAGTAGTGCGTGATGCCGTCGACCTCGAATGTCGGCTCGTGGTGGGTCGTCGGACGCGACGTCTCGAAGCAGCCGCCCTGGTCGATCGCGACGTCGACGAGGACCGTGCCCTTGCGCATCATCTTCAGCTGGTTGCGGCGGATCACGTAGGGCGCGCGCTCGCCGACGACGAGGACCGCGCCGATCACGAGGTCGACCCGCGGCAGCATCTCCTCGATCGCGAGGGTCGATGAGAAGACCGTCGAGCAGCGCCCGCCGAGCGCGACCTCGAGCTCGCGCAGGCGGTCGATCGAGAGGTCGAAGATGAAGACGTCGGCGCCCATCCCGATCGCGACCGCGGCGGCATGCTGGCCGACGCTGCCGCCGCCGATCACCATCACGTTCGCCGCCGCGACGCCGGGCACACCGCCGAGCAGGACACCGCGCCCGCCGAGTGGCTTCTCGAGCATGAACGCGCCGGCTTGGGTCGCCAGGCGCCCGGCGATCTCGGACATCGGCGCGAGCAGCGGGAGGCGTCCGTGGCGGTCCTCGACCGTCTCGTAGGCGATGCAGGTGGCGCCGGACTCACACAGCCCCCTCGTCAGCGCGGGACTCGGCGCGAGGTGCAGGTAGGTGAAGAGGATCTGGCCCTTGCGCAGGCGCTTGACCTCGAAGTCTAGTGGCTCCTTGACCTTCACGATCATCTCGGCGGCGTTGAAGACCGCCTGGGCGTCGGGTTCGATCGTCGCCCCCTGAGCCTTGTACTGGTCGTCGGTGAAGCCGCTCGCGATCCCGGCTCCCCGCTCGACATGAACGTCGTGGCCGCGCTCGCTCAGCTCGCGGACACCCGCCGGCGTCGTCGAGACCCGGTACTCGTCGGCCTTCGTCTCCTTCGGAACCCCAACGTTCATGCGGCCAGCTCCTCCACCTCGACGGTGATCTCGCAACTGCGCGTCGCGAGCTCGGCGAACATCTCGTCCGGATCGATGCACTCCTCCGGGAAGCGCGCGCCGATCGCGTCGATCTTTCCATGTGCGAGCAGTCGCACGGCCGCAACGGCCGGCGTCGCGGTCGACACGATCGATCCGCCGATCCCAAACTGCTCGAAGGGGCGCGTGATCGAGCGAACGCGGACCTCGCGCCCCGAGCCGCGAGCCACGATCAAATGGACCGAGACCGTCTCCGCGGATGGCGCGAGCGCGGCCGCTTGGACGGCGGCGATCTCTTCTGAGCTCGACCCGACGAGCTCGCGCAGACGGTCCTCGACTGCCTTCGCGAGTGAGAGGCGGAAGCTGCACGCCCTGCAGCCGAAGCTCGCGCCGAAGCTGGCGAGCTCGGAGTGGAGCGTATAGATCGTCTGCGCACGGCCGATCGGCTCGCCGAAGTCGACCTCTCCCCCACTCGTGAGGGGCTCGATCTCGACCGGCTCGCCCTCGCGCAGGACCACCGGATTGAGCGTCACCTCGTCGAGCAGCGTCTGGACCGCGTAGGGCGGGCTGAAGGCTCCCGGCGGATCGAAATCACGACCGCCGGCGACGATGTCGATCGAGTCTGCCGAGTCGAGCTCGCGCATCGCCCGCGCCGCCATCAGGTTCGTCTTTCCCGGGCTCGAGCCGACGCCGAGCAGCGCGAGGCGCCCGGCCCGCTCGAAGCGATCGGACAGCTCGAGCTGGTTTTTTGTGACCCAGTAGAGGCCACCGAGGTCGATGTAGTCGCAGCCGGCCGCGAGGCAGGCCTCCATCGCGTCGATGTTGACGCGGTAGGAGGCGGTGTTGATCAGGACGTCGAGGCCTTCGAGCTCGCCGGCGAGCCCGGCGCGCGCGTCGGCAGCGCGCGCGGTCGTCTTGTCACCGCCATGCGCGGCCGCTGCGGCGCGGGCTCGCTCATAGTTCAGATCGAGGGCGAGGACACTGGACACCTCCGCCGAGATGGCGAGGTCGCCCAGGATCGCGGGAGCGATCGTCCCTGCGGCGCCTAGGACGCCGACCTTCAGCTCGCGCATCGCTCAGGCCATACGCTCGCTCGCGGCGGTCAGCACCGTGCGCAGCACGTGGCTGATCTCCTCGAACTGCTCGGTGTCGGCGATCAGCGGCGGAGAGAGCTGGATCACCGGATCGCCGCGGTCGTCGGCGCGGCAGATCAGGCCGTTGCGGTAGAGCTCGCCGGACAGGAACCCACGCAGCAACTCCTCGGACTCCTGGTCGTTGAAGGTCTCCTTCGTCGTCTTGTCCTTGACCAGCTCGATGGCCTGGAAGAAGCCCGCGCCGCGGACGTCGCCGACGATCGGGATGTCGCGAAGGTCCTCGAGCATCCCCCGGAACTCGCCCTCCTTCTCGCGCACGTGGCCGCAGAGGTCCTCGCGCTCGAAGATGTCGATGTTCGCCAGCGCGACGGCCGCGGCGACCGGATGGCCGCCGAAGGTGAAGCCGTGGGAGAAGCTGCGGTTGCCCTGCATGAACGGCTCGGCGATCCGGTCCGAGGCGATCATCGCGCCCATCGGCTGGTTCGCGTTCGTGAGGCCCTTCGCCGTCGTGATGATGTCCGGCTGGTAGCCGTAGCGCTCGGAGCCGAAGTAGTAGCCGAGCCGGCCCCAGCTGCAGATCACCTCGTCGGAGATCAGCAGCACGTTGTTTGCGTCGCAGATCTCGCGCACGCGCTGGAAGTAGCCGTCCTGGGGCGGTAGGCAACCGCCACCGTTCTGCACCGGCTCGAGGATCACCGCGGCAACCGTGTCCGGGCCCTCGAACTCGATCCGCTCGGCGATCGCGTCAGCCGCCCAGAGCGGATCGCGGTCGGCCGGCCAGCGATAGCTGTTCGTGTTCGGCACGTGGCAACCGCCCGGTACGAGCGGCTCGAACTGCTCGCGCAGCGAGGTGATGCCGGTCGCCGAGAGGGCACCGAGCGAGGTGCCGTGATAGGCGATCTCGCGCGCGATCACCTTGGTCTTGCGGGCGCTGCCGGTCAGCAGGTGGTAGTTGCGCACGAGCTTCAGCGCCGACTCGACAGCCTCCGATCCGCCCGAGGTGAAGAAGACGCGGTTGAGGTCGCCGGGGGCGAGCTTTGCGATGCGCTCGGCGAGCTCGATCGCCCGCGGGTGGGCGTAGCTCCAGGTGGTGTAGAAGTCGAGCTCGCGAATCTGGTTCGCGGCGGCCTCGGCCAGCTCGGGACGGCCATGGCCGGCGTTGACGCAGAACAGCGCGGCGAGCCCGTCGAGGTAGCGCTTGCCGTCGGCGTCGTAGACGTAACAGCCCTCGCCGGCGACGATGATCGGCAGCGGTGCGTGCGGGTCGCTGCCCATGCGCGAGAAATGCATCCACAGGTGGCGGTGCGCGAGCTCTGAAAGCTCGGTAGTCGAATACGCGTGAGTGGTTGTGATTGACACGATCGGGTCTCCTCCGGTCCTCGTTGCCTCTCTCCAGGCTAACACTGCCGCGGTCCTAATAGGTCTGATCTCGGATCCATTGCGCGCGCGGCGGCTTTCCGGTTGAATACCGCGCACCCGCGGGTCCCGGGCATGGTCAGCAGGAGGAGGTGTCGAGATGGAGAGCGCAGCCGTCCCGGTCAACACCGAGGGACCGAAGCGGTCGAGTGCCCCCGGCGAGAAGGGCCTCAAGACCAACGCGATCGGCTACGCCTCGAACGTTGTGATCGCCGTCGCCTCGACGGCGCCCGCCTACAGCATCGCGGCGACGCTTGGCTTCATCGTCGCCGTCGGCGGCCTCGGCGTGCATGCGCCGGCGATCATGATCGTCTCGTTCATCCCGATCCTGTTCGTCTCGCTCGGCTACCGCTGGTTCAACCTCGCCGACCCGGACGCCGGGACGACCTTCGCCTGGGTGACGCGCGCGCTGGGGCCGCAACTCGGCTGGATCAACGGCTGGGCGATCTTTCTTGCCGACGTGATCGTGATGGCATCACTGTCGGTGGTCGCCGGCACCTACACGTTCGAACTCGTCGGGGCGAACGCGGCGGCCCACTCGACGCCGGACCTGATCATCGCCGCCGTCGTCTGGATCGTGCTGATGACCTGGATCTGCTGGCGCGGGATCGAGCTATCGGCGCGGATCCAGCAGTTCCTGCTGACCTTCGAGGTCGTGATCCTCGGGATCTTTGCGGTCACCGCACTCGTCGACATCTATAGCGGACATGCTCTCACGGGCACGGGCGTCCACTCGCTCCACCCCGAACTGTCGTGGTTCAACCCGTTCGCTCTGGGCTGGGGCCCGCTCGCCGACTCCGTGCTGCTCGGCATCTTCGTCTACTGGGGCTGGGACTCCGGTGTCGCCGTCAACGAGGAATCGGAGAACGCCGCCGAGGGGCCGGGTCGCGCCGCGGTCGTCTCGACGATCCTGCTGCTCTTGATCTACGTGCTCGTGACCACAGGCGCGCAGTCGGTCGGCGGGCTCGACTTCCTCAAGACCAACTCCAACGATGTGCTCAGCCCGCTCGGCACCGTCGTCTTCGGTCACGGCGTGCTGCAGAAGCTGCTGCTCTTCTCGGTGCTCACCTCGGCATCGGCATCGACGCAGACGACGATCCTGCCGACCGCGAGGACGACGATCTCGATGGCCGCGTGGGGGGCGATCCCGAAGATCTTCGGACGCACTCACCCGCGCTTCCAGACGCCCGACGTCTCGACGATCGCGATGGGCGTGATCTCAACGATCTGGACGATTGGCATCGTCGCCTTCGATCCCAACCAGAACGTCCTCGGTGATTCGATCACCGCGCTCGGTTTTGCGATCTGCTTCTACTACGGCTTCACCGGGATTGCCTGCGCCGTCTATTTCCGCCGCGAGCTGTTCCGGGACGCGCGACGGTTCTTCATGGTCGGCGTGCTGCCTGTGCTCGGCGGGCTGTTGATGTTCGGCGTCTTCTACAAGGCGTATGTCTCCTACAGCGCGTCCGGCGTCAACTACTCGCCACCACTCGACGGCCTCCAGGTCCCGATCGTGATCGGGATCGGTGGGCTGCTACTCGGCGTCGTGCTGATGTTCGCCTCCTGGCCGTTCATGCGCGAGTACTTCAGACGCCGCCCGGAGACCGCCGACCCGGCGATCCTCGAAGAGCACTTCGCGCGCAACAAGTGACCGCGGTCGCCATAGCGCGGGCGGGCGCGGGCGACATCGATGAGCTCCTCCCGCTGCTTGCGGACTACTGCGAGTTCTATGAGACGCGGCCCGGCGAGGCGGCGCTGCGCGCGCTCTGCGGGGAGCTGCTCGAGCACCCCGACACCGTCGGCATCCAGCTGGTTGCGCGCGACGCCGCGGGAGCAGCGGTCGGCTTCGCGACGCTCTACTGGGTCCTCTCGACGCTCCGCGCCGGACCGATCGGCCTGATGAACGATCTCTACGTCGCGCCCACCGCGCGCGGCGGCGGCATCGGCCGCGCGCTGATCGACGCCTGCGCGGAGGAGTGCCGGCGCCAGGGCGTGAGCGCTCTCGAGTGGTACACGGCGCTCGAGAACACCCGCGCTCAGTCGGTCTATGACCGCACCGGAGCGAGCCGCGAGACCCTGATCGAGTACGAGCTCGAGCTCACTTCTTGAGCCGAGGGCGACCGCCCGCTGGGATAATCGCCCAAGTGCCGGATCCTCCACCGTTCACCTCGCCACTCGCCGAAGAGCTCGCTCCAGCCCTCCTCGAGCGGTTCTGCCGCTACGTCAGGATCGATACGCAGGCGAGCCGCGACGCCGAACGCTCACCCAGCACGCCCGGGCAGCGCGTGCTCGGCGAGCTGCTCGCCGGGGAGCTGCGCGCCGCCGGCCTCGAGGACGTCTCGATCGATGACAACGGCTATGTGACCGCGGCGCTCGACGCGACCGTCGATCGGGATGCGCAGATGCCGATGGTGGGCTTGCTCGCACACCTCGACACGAGCCCTGACGCGCCGGGAAACGGCGTCGAGCCGATCGTCCACCGCTCCTACGACGGGGCGATCATCGAGCTGCCGAAGGGCGGCACGAGGCTCGATCCGGCATCGATGCCCGAGCTCGTCGGCAAGTCCGGACACGATCTCGTGACCGCGAGCGGCGACACGCTGCTCGGCGCCGACGACAAGGCCGGGATCGCCGCGATCGTGACTGCGGTAGCCCACCTCGCCGCGCACCCTGAGCTGCCGCGCCCGCCGCTTCGAGTCGCTTTCACGCCCGATGAGGAGATCGGAGCCGGCGCCCGCCTTCTGGATCTCGATCGCTTCGGTGCGACGTGCGCGTACACCGTCGACGGCTCCGAGGTCGGTGAGCTTCAGGACGAGACGTTCTCGGCGCTCGAGGCGATCGTCACGATCACCGGCGTCGACGTGCATCCCGGGTGGGCAAAGGGCAGGATGGTCAACGCGCTGCGACTGGCGGCGCGCGTCGTCAGCGCGTTGCCGGTCGACAACCTCGCGCCCGAGGCTACAGACGGTCGTGACGGCTACATCCATCCATATGTGATCAGCGGATCACCGGCCCGCGCCGAGATCCACCTGATACTGCGCGACTTCGACGACGACCTGCTCGACAGCCACGCCGCACTGCTCGAGCGCACCGCCCATCAGATCGTCGACGCGGAGCCGCGTGCCGGCCTCGAAATTCGGCTGCGCGAGCAGTACCGCAACATGCGCCGCCACGTCGAGCCGCTGCCACGCCTCGTGGAGGTGGCCGCAGAGGCGATGCGCATGGAGGGCATCGAGCCGATCCGCACCGCGATTCGCGGCGGAACCGACGGCTCGCAGCTCAGCGCTCGCGGGCTGCCGACACCGAACATCTTCGACGGCGGGCACGAGTACCACTCGGTCCGCGAGTGGGTCTCGCTTCAGGACATGGCGGCCGCGGCGGCGACACTCGTGCACATGGCGGCACTCTGGAGCGAGCCGGCGGCGCAGTGAGGTAGCCGCCCAGGCCCGCGCGCACGCGCGCGTCCCGCGCGCGCCCTCAGGCGACCGACACGACGGTGAGCCGGCGCGAACCGCGAGGCAGCGTGATCGAGACAGCTTCGCCGGCGTGGAGCCCGAGCAGGCCCTTGGCGACCGGTGATTCGATCGAGATCTGCCCGGCTCCGGGCGCCGCCGAGCGCGAGCTGACGATCTCGAAGCGCTGCTCGCGTCCTTCCTCGTCGCGCACCATCACGACCGAGCCGAAGCCGACGATGCCGCCGTCGCTCGCCTTCGGGGCAACCTCGACGATCTGCGCCCGCGCGAGGCGGTCGCGCAACGTCGCGATCCGCGTCTCGAGATGGGCCTGCTCGTTCTTGGCGTCGTGGTACTCGCTGTTCTCCTTCAGATCGCCCCATTCGCGCGCCGTCTTGATGCGTCCGGCGATGTCGCGCCGCCCCTCACCCTCGAGCGTGGCGAGCTCGACGCGCAGCGCTTCGAGATCGGCGGCGGTCATCAGTGTCGCGTCATCCATATCTGGAGAGTAGTTGGTGGCGTCTGCGTGGTGCGGATCGCCGTCGTGCTAAGTGGCCAGCGCGGCGGGCAGCTAGGCTTACGCGAGTGAGCGAACCCCACGCGAAGCGTCAGGGCGCGAACGTCACACTCGCCCTACTTGCACTCGGCGGCTTCTCCTACGCCGTGCTGCAGTCGCTGGTGATTCCGGCGATCCCGGGCATCGCGCACGCGCTGCATACGAGCGATCAGAGTGCGTCGTGGCTGCTCAGCGCTCCGCTGCTCGCGACCTCGGTCGTGACACCGATCGCCGGACGCCTCGGCGACATGTACGGCAAGGAGCGAATGCTCTTCTATTCGCTTGTGGTGCTTGCGCTCGGCACGGTTGCCGGCGGGCTCTCGCACACGATCTTCCAGTTGGATCTGGCGCGCACAGTCCAGGGCGCCTCAGGCGGCATCTTCCCGCTCGCGTTCGGGATCATCCGCGACGAGTTCCCGCGCGAGCGCGTGGCCGGGGGGATCGGCCTGATCTCCTCGATCCTCGGCATCGGCGGCGGCGCCGGCATCCTGCTCGGCGGCGTGATCCTCGAGCACCTCGGCTGGCAATGGCTGTTCTGGGCGCCGCTGCCGGTGATCGTCGTGGCGACCGTGCTGACCTACTTCTTTGTCCCCGAGTCACCGGTGCGGACGCCCGCGAAGATCAACTGGATCGCCGCGGCGCTGATGGCGATCGGCTTCTCGGCGATCCTGATCGCGATCAGCGAAGCGACGGCCTGGAGCTGGGGCTCGCCGAAGACGATCGGCCTGATCGTCGGCGGGCTCGCGGTGTGCGCACTCTGGGTCGCCTGGGAGGTGCGCAGCACCACCCCGCTGGTCGACATGAAGATGATGCGAATCCGCCCCGTATGGACGACGAACCTCGCCGCGGCGCTACTCGGCGGCGGGATGTACGCGGCATTCATCATCGTGCCCCAGTTCGTCACCGAACCGAGGAGCACGGGCTTCGGCTTCGGCGCCTCAACGGTCGGCTCGGGCTTCTACCTGCTGCCGACGACGCTGCTGATGCTCGCGATGAGCCTCCAAGCCGGACGGGTCGCGCACCGCTTCGGCTCGAAGCACGCGCTGCTCGTGGGAACGATCGGCGCCTCTGGGGCGTTCCTGATGCTCGTGATCGCCCACGGGCAGCCCGTGGACTTCTACGTCGCCATGGGACTGCTCGGGTTCGGCATCGGCCTGGCCTTCTCCGCGCTCGGCAACCTGATCGTCGAGGCCGTCCCGGCGAGACAGACCGGCGTGGCGAGCGGAATGAACACCGTGATGCGCACGCTGGGCGGCGCGGTCGGCGCGCAGATCGCGGCGACACTGATCGCCGACCACGTGCGCCACGGCATCCCGTTGGTCGGCGGTTTCACGCTCGCCTTCGCCTTCTGCGCCGGCTCGCTGGTCGTCAGCGTCATCGCGACCCTCGCGATCCCCGGTCGCACCCCCGCCCAAGAACTCGCCGACGTCGGCGCACTCCCGGCAACAGCAGGTGGGAGCTAGGGCTGCGGGCGGCCGCTGACGCGGCCGTCCTCGCTACCTCCTAGCCGCGCCATGGAACACGCGACCCGCCGGCTGGCTCTCACGCGAGGGCGCGCTGCAGGGCGCGACTTAAGTTAGACGAGGACGGCCGCCGAAGGCGGCCCCCGCAGTCTCTATAGACCGACTGGGTGGCGCTTGGCGTAGCCCGAGTTGGACGGGCGGAGCGGGCGCCAGCGCGGGCCGTTGAGGCCTGCGGGGTCGTTTTCCGGGCTCGTGTCGAGTCGCAGTCCGGCGATGTCGATGTAGGCGTGTCCGGCGTTGGTGAGGATCGTCATCCACTGACCCTGGCCGCTGGCTCCCCAACCTTCGAATTGGCTCGAATCGAGCGGCGACTTGAGGAGCTTGCCGCCGTGGAGCGCGTAGGAGACGGTCCCGGAGCAGTCGTAGCCGTGGGACTTGAAGGACTTGTGGCCGCCGCCATAGACGTAAGGGCGACCGATGATCTTGTTGGCGGTCCAGATGATGTCCTGGACGACGGTCGGCGCGTTCTCGGGTGCCGCGGCGAGTTTGAGCCCGTCGACCTCGACCTCCTCGGCGGTGTTGCCGGGCACCAGCAGCTTCGGCAGCGCGGAGCTCCCCGAGCTGCTGCTCGCCGTCGCTGTCGTGCCGCCGTCCACAACGTCGGTGGCGTCGGTCGGCGTCAGGGAGCTGTAGGCCACGATGCCGAGTGGGGTCAGCTCAAAGACCGGGCCGCTGTAGACGGCGGTTGGGCTCTGGCCCTTGGCGAGGTCGATCGGAGCGAGGTTCGAATCGAGCGATGGGACGGTCCCTCCGGATGTCGCTCCGGTCGCTCCAGTCAGCCCGGTGCTGCCGCTCGGGCCGGTGGCCGACACCGGTGCCGAGGTGCCGCCGCCAGAATCCTTGCTCGAGGCTTGAGCGACGGCGGTGAGAGCTCCGAAGAGCAAAACCGTTGTCGCAATCGCCCAGGTATGCCGAAGCCGCACAGCTACCTCTCTCTAGGGCCTGCGGGGTTAGCTGACGGGCTAGCGCTGAAAGAGCCGCGCTCACCACGTTTAACCGTGGTATTCGCCCCAACAACTCGGGTTCCCCGCTCCCCGCGCTTTTTTTTGCGCGGGGACTCGGCATGTGGGCGCCAGCCTACCACGGTGCAGAATTCCTTGCAGGAATGAATTTGCGAACGTTTGCCCCTACCGACGCGGTGGCGCGATGTCGTGAAGAGCAACGGCGGCGGCCGTCACAGACGCCATCAGAAGAGGCGCAACCGCCACCCCGCGACCCCCCTGGGAGACCGGGAGCGGGCTAGGATTGCGGCCCTATCCGTCGCGCCGAGGAGGAGGCAGAATGTGCAACGATTTTGACTCCGTGCCGCCGATTCCGGTGATCGCCGGCGCCGCCGTCACGCACGAGGATCTCGTGCTCGAGTCCGCCGACGGCAACCGTTTCGCCGCCTTTCTCGCGCGGCCCGATGCGCCGGCCAGCACCGCGATCGTGATCCTGCCCGACGTGCGCGGGCTCTACCGCTTCTACGAGGAGTTTGCACTGCGCTTTGCCGAGCGTGGCTACGCGGCGATCGCAATCGACTACTTCGGCCGCAGCGCGGGCGTGTCCAAACGCGGCGACGACTTCCCGTTCAGCGAGCACGTCCCGCAAACGACGCAGGACGGGATCCAGGCCGACATCGCGGCGGCGATCGAGTACATCCGCGGCCCGGGCGGCGGCGGCGCGGTGGCGTCGGTGTTCACCGCCGGCTGCTGCTTCGGCGCCAGCAACTCGTGGCTCGCGGCCGCCAGCGGTCACGAGCTAGCCGGCGCTATCGGCTACCACGGCGGCGTCGGCGAGCGGGGCGGGCAGCCCGGCCCGACGCAGCGAGCGAGCGAGATGAAGGCGCCGATCCTTGCCCTACAGGGTGGCGCCGATCCGCACATCACGGCGGAGGACAACGCGGCATTCGACGCGGCGCTGACCGAAGCCGGCGTCCCGCATGAGGTGATCCTCGAGCCGGGCGCCCCACACAGCTACTTCGATCGCCTGCAGGAGGAGTTCGCGGAGCAGTCAGAGGACGCCTGGCGGCGAACGCTCGAGTTCATCGAGCAGTACAGCTCAGTCGCTGCGTAGTGAGAGCGCGGCCGGTCGCTGCGCTCGCGCTGGCCGCGCTGATCGGAATCTTCGCGGCGCCCGGGCGAGCCCCGGCGTCGTCGGCTACGGCGACGGGGGTGAGCGGCGTCAGCGGTGCGAGCGGCGTCAGCGGTGCGAGCGGCGTCAGCGGCGTCAGCGGTGCGAGCGGCGTGAGCGGTGCGAGCGGCGTGAGCGGTGCGAGCGGCGTGAGCGGTGCGAGCGGCGTGAGCGGCGTGAGCGGCGTGAGCGGCGTCAGCGGTGCGAGCGGCGTGAGCGGTGCGAGCGGCGCGACGGGCGGCTCGGAGGTCAGCCGGCCGGCTGTGCGGCGATCGATCACGCTCGCCTGGGTCGGCGACATCGCCTTCGGCGAGAGCTATGGCCTGCCGCCAGACGGCCTTGCGGTGGCACTTGCACCGGTGCGCTCCTATCTGCGCAGCGACCTGACGATGGGCAACCTCGAAACGACGCTGGCAAACGGCGGGACCCCAAAATGCGCGACGATCGACCCGACCGACTGCTTCAACTACGAGGCGCCGCCGATCTACGCGCGCGAGCTGAAGCAGGCCGGCTTCGACCTACTCAACGACGCCAACAACCACGCACTGGACTTCGGGCTTGCCGGACGTAGTGCGACGCTTGCCGCGCTGCATGCCGCCGGGCTCGCCTACGACGGCCTGGCCGGCCAGATCACGCGCCTGCGGATCAACGGCATCAGCGTTGCGGTAATCGGGTTCGCGCCGTACTCCTGGACCAACAACCTGCTTGACATCCCCCAGGCCGAGCAGCTCGTGCGGGCGGCCAGGCGCGAGGCGAGCCTCGTGATCGTGATCATCCACGCCGGCGCCGAGGGCGCGAGCGAAGACCACGTCCCCTACAGCACCGAGTACGACTACGGCGAGGATCGAGGCGACTCGCGCGCTTTCGCCCACGGCGTGATCGACGCCGGCGCATCGCTCGTGATCGGCTCGGGACCCCACGTGATCCGCGGGATCCAGCGCTACCACGACCGCATGATCGCCTACTCGCTCGGGAACTTCGCCAGCTGGGACAACCTCGCCCGCGGCGGCACGCTCTCGGAGAGCGCGATCCTGCGGGTGACGCTCGCCCCTGATGGGGAGGTGCTCGCTGGACGCTGGATCGCCCTCAAGCTCGTCGGCCCGGGACTCCCCCGCTACGACCCCAGCGGCGCCAGCACGAAGCTCGTGCGCCAGCTCTCACTCGAGGACTTTGGCCGCCAGCGCTACCGCATCGAGCCGAACGGCGTCATCGCACCCGGACCGCTCGGCTGAACCGGCCGCCGAGGTCCCTCGCCTGAACGCGCCCGTCGAGGTGGCTCGCCTGAGCTGGCCCTGCGCCCGGCTGCCCGTCGATGACGCTGACGCGCCCTTCACCCCCGCGCCCTCACAGGGTTCTCTCAGTTATCCACCAGCTTCGGCGCAGGGTCAGGGCCGAGGATCTCCGAAGTCGGCATGGCGCACTGAATCCGCCAGGCCGCAACGTCCAAACCAGAACGGAGACCCGATGGGTTCGATCGACATCTCAGACAGCGCCTGGAGTGCCGGCAAGCGCCGGCTGCGCACGCGCCGCCGGGGCGAAACGCACGAGGACATCGCCTACGCGCGCTGGGCGCGACCGGCCCTCGTTGCGCTGCTGCTCATCACCGCCACCACATACGCGTGGGATCTCAGCGCGTCGGGCTACGCGAACAGCTTCTACGCCGCAGCGGTGCAGGCGGGAACCGAGAGTTGGAAGGCCTTCTTCTTCGGTTCGCTGGACTCCTCGAGCTTCATCACCGTTGACAAGCCGCCGGCATCGCTTTGGGTGATGGCGCTCTCGGGGCGCATTTTCGGCTTCAGCAGCTTCAGCATGCTCGCACCGCAAGTGCTCGAAGGCGTCGCCGCGGTCGGGCTGCTCTACGGCTCGGTCCGCCGCTGGTTCGGACCCGCGGCCGGTCTGGCGGCGGGCGCGATGCTCGCGCTGACACCGGTCGCGGCGCTGATGTTTCGCTTCAACAACCCCGACGCGCTACTCGTCGTGCTGCTCGTCGCTGCCGCCTACTGCTTGACGCGCGCGATCGAGCACGCCCGCACGCGGTGGATCGTCGCTTGCGGGGCGATCATCGGCTTGGGGTTCCTGGCGAAGATGGGCCAAGCGTTCCTGGTCGTGCCGGCGTTCGCCCTCGCCTACGCGGTTGCCGCACCAACCTCGCTGCGACGCCGCCTCGGACAGCTGCTGGCCGGGCTCGGCGCGCTGCTCGTCGCGGCGGGTTGGTGGGTGGCGATCGTCGCCCTACTGCCGGTCGGCTCGCGGCCATTCATCGACGGCTCGCCCGACAACAACATCTTCAACCTGATCTTTGGCTACAACGGCCTCAGCCGCATCTTCGGCGCCGGCGGTGGTGGTGCGGGTGGCGGTGGCGGAGGCGGTGGCGGGACGAACTTCAGTGGCGCAACCGGCCCGCTGCGGTTGTTCAACGATCTTCTGGGCGGGCAGGCGTCGTGGCTACTCCCGGCGGCGCTCGTGGCGCTCGGCGTCGGCCTGTGGCTGCGCCGCGGCGCACCGCGCACCGACCGCACGCGCGCGGCATTGCTCATCTGGGGCGGCTGGCTACTGGTCACCGCGGCGGTCTTCAGCTTCAGCAAGGGCGTCATCCACACCTACTACACCGTCGCGCTCGCGCCGGCGATCGCCGCGCTGGTGGCGATCGGCGCGGCGCTGCTCTGGACGCGTCGCCACGAGGTCTGGGCCCGCGCTTGCGCTGCGGCAACGGTCGCCGGCACCGGCGCGTGGTCCTACACCCTGCTCGAGCGCACGCCGAGCTGGGAGCCGTGGCTGCGCCCACTGGTGCTCGCAAGCGCCGTCGTTGCGGCCCTCGGACTGCTAGCCGCGCCCGCCTTCGGCCGGTTCGCTCGCCGCGCGTTCGTCCTCACCGCAGCCTGTACGGCTGTTGCCCTCCTGGCCGGTCCCCTGGCCTACTCCGCCCAGACGGTCACTACCGCCCATAGCGGCTCATTGCCCTCGGCAGGCCCAACCGTTTCACAGGGAAGCGCGGGCCCAGGCGGATTTGGTGCCGCGGGCGGTGGGTTTGCCCGCGGCGGCGGCGCTGCGAGCGGCGGCCCTCCGGGGGCGGCGAATCGCGGCGGGCCGCCTGGCGCGCGCGGAACGAGCACTTCGAACCCCACCAGCAGCCTGTTCGGTTCCGCCGGCGCGCAGTCCTCCGGCTTGCGCCTGCGTGGGGCGGGCGGCGCTGGTAGCGGCTCAGTCGCCAGTGCGCTCGCGAGCGCACTGGAGTCAGGCGCGAGCCACTACCGCTGGGTCGCGGCCACGACAGGCTCAACGAGCGCCGCGTCGCTCGAGCTCGCAACAGGCGGGGATCCGGTGATGGCGATCGGCGGCTTCAACAACAACGGCGGCCTGCTGACGCTGGCGCAGTTCGAGCGCTACGTCGCCGAAGGTCAGATCCACTACTACGTCGTCTCCGCGGGTGGCGGTGGCGGCGGTGGACCGGGCCTAGCTGGCGGAGCTGGCGGATCGAGCACTAGCGAGATCTCGAGCTGGGTCGAAAGCCACTACAAGGCGCAGACGATCGGTGGAAGCACCGTCTACGACCTCGCGCGCTAACGCGCTCAGCTGGTGGAGATCAACAACAGCAGCGTGAGTGCGGCGGCTTGTGTCGGGAGAGCACAAGCCGCCGCTGTCAACACCAACCGATCAGAGGTGCTTTCCGAACCTCACGCCGCCGCGGCGGTGCCCGCCGTTGTGAGGACCACCAACGGGAGGACCACCGTTGGGAGGACTACCAACGGTGGGACCACCAAAGAAATGGCCCGGAGAGCCGCGGTCGTTGCCGCCGATGACGACCTCCGTCGCCGTCACCGTGGAGCCCGACGTCGTCCCAAACACGGCGACGTCGTCAGTGGTTTGCACGTCAGTGAGCGAAGCATTGGTGACGCCACGCTCTTCGTAGGTGGTCGTACCCGTGACATCGACCGTCACCTGGGTGTGGCTGCATGTCTCGATGACGAAGCTGTCATCGACCGGGGTGCTCTGCACGGTTCCTGCCGTCGCGAAGGTTCCGGTCGTAGGCGGTGGCGAGGAGATCCAAACGGCTGAGGCGGTTAGCGTCGACCCGGAGACTGTTCCGAAGACGCCGACGCGGTCGCCGCTTGCGACGTCACCGATCGAAGCGCCGGTGACTCCGCGCTCGTAGTAGTCCGTGCTGGCGGAGACGTTGACGGTCTCGACGACGCCACCGCGACCCTCGATCGTGAACGTGTTGTCGGCGTTCGTGCCGACCGGCGCGGTCTGGACGATGCCCGCCGCCGCAACGCCATGGCGGAAGCGCGTGTGGATCACCACCAGCGACGCGGTTACCGTCGTACCCGACGTCGTGCCGAAGGCCGCGACGAGATCGCCGGCCGCCACATTTGTGACTGACGGACTCGAGACTCCGCGCTCGTCGTAGGTGGTCGGATCACTCACGTTGACCGTCTCGAGCACGCCACCGCGTGTCTTGACGGTGAACGTGTTGTCGGCGCTGGTACCGACGGGGGCGGTCTGGACGATTCCAGCTGCCGCCGGGATCTGGCCGCCACTCGAACCCCGCGGCACCGCGATCACGACCTCGCTCGCGGTGACCGTTGTACCCGACGTAGTGCCAAACACGGCAACCAGGTCGTTGCTTCCAACGCTCGTGATCGAAGCACCGGGCGTCCCGCGCTCGAGGTAGGTCGTCGCCGAGGAGACGTCCACCGTCTCCGTACCGCCACCGCGACGCGTGATTACGAAGCTGTTGTCGGCGCTCGAACCGCTCGGCGCCGTGCTCACTACCCCGGCTGCCGCCGGAATCACGCCGTGGCCGAGGCCGTCGCGGGCCGACGCCGAGGCGAGGCCAAAGGCGCCAAGAGCGGTCGCGACTAGCGCCGCCAAGATCAGGGGACCTCGCGCGATACGTGCTGGATGGACAGGGAGCTTGCGTCGAGCGTTCGGGGTCATGTCGCCTCCGCGTTGAATTCGCTGTCAAGCTATGAAACGCAGCGAATCGGATAAAGATGCGGTCTCAGGAAAAACTTATGCGGCCGCTGCCTCGACCTATACTGCGCCACCCCAGGTCCTTGTCGGCCATGCTCGACGAATGGTCGAGCCCCTGATGGGGCGGCAGGAACACACGCTAGCCGCAGTCGGCGCGCGCCTGCATCGAGCCGACGAGCACGCCGCGCAGCGGAGCGCCTTGGAGACGGAGCCGCTGAGCGGGCGAGCGCGCGAGGAGCGCCAGTTACTCGCCGTCGACCGGAGCGAGGATGAAGATCTCGACCGCGAGGTCGGGGTCGATGTGGTTGTTGCTCATGAACGCCAGGACGTCGCGATCCAGCAGATCCTCGACGAGGCTAACGGCGTCGTCCTCCATCGCCGCTTGAAAGGCCCGGCGGCCGCGCAGGACGATCTTGTCGTTGCCTTCGTCGACCAGGATCTGCTCGCCGTGGGTCAAAGTCGCCCCCAGCACGCACACAACTAGGTTCTCGCTGATCGTCGTGCGAGCCTTGGTCGGGCCGCGGCCGGTGTAGCGGTGCAACAGCCCCACCATTCCGTTCGAGACCGACGCTGCGAGCGCACCACGACTGCCGCTCTCCTCGCTAGTAGCGGACACGTCTGGTCCTCTCTACCTCCTCTGACAAGAGCAAGAATCGCGCGCAGGGCAGAGTCGGCAGAGACCGGGCGAACGAAGACTCCTTCCACAGTAGCGCGAATCACCGCCCGCGTTGCGACTCTCCCGATCCGCGAGGAGCTGGACGGTGAGCGGAAGCTGATTGTGGGCCGCCGCTGATTCGCCCAGCCCGGGGGAGCCGGCTGCACAGCTCCAACGACAGCGGGGTAAAACGCAGGCGCGCCCTGGGCGGGCCGAGCTCGGAGGTGAGGAATACGCCCCTGAGGGTCGGAGGATCGCGCCTAGCCTAAATTCATGCCCTCGGGCCCCAGACCTGCGCGCAGGAGTGCTCGAAAGTGGCTGACCCCGCTCGGCACGGCAAGTGTCCTAGCGACGTTCCTCCTCCTAGCATCGGCTTCAATCGCCGCGGCGGCACCGAACCCCAAGGCGAACATCCCGATGCGCCAGCTCCCCGCCGCCTGCACGAGCGCTCCAACCGGCGCAACGTGCACCAACGCAGTCGTCGTGGCGCTCGACAAGGCACGCGCCAAGCTCGGCCTCGGAGCCTACGCGTTGCCCGTCGACTTCGACGCGCTTTCGGGCGAGCAGCAGCTATTCATCCTCTCGAATCTCGACCGCATCGCATACGGACTGCCGCCAATCCGCGGCCTCAGCCCGACACTGGCCCCCGCGGCAGCGAGTGCGATGACCGCCGATGTAGACCCCGACCCGACGTCGCTGCTCAGCGGTCTCACGACCTACGCCTGGACCGCAAACTGGGCCGGGGAATGGCCCAACGCCGCGGACGCCTATTACGAGTGGATGTATGACGACGGCTACGACGCCGGCGAGACGTCAAACATCGACTGCACGTCGGCCACGGCCAGCGGTTGTTGGGTCCACCGTCGCAATGTGCTCAGTCTCGCTGAGGCAGGCACGCTTTCGATGGGCGCATCCGTCGGCATCGACGCCCAAGGGCACTCGAGCTACACGATGACGCTGGTCTGGACGCCGAGCACGAAATGGACGAGCTACGACTACACATGGGCGCAGGCCCGCGCCGCCGGCGCGGGATCGAGCACGGCTGCGAGCAGCGCCGTCAACGCCGTCGAGCGGCGAATCCGCTCGAAGCACCATCGGCGGCGATAGTCACCTGGCCAAGGTAGGCGGCGCGCGACGGGCGCGAGAATCTCACCCGCCGCCTCTTGCCGGACGCTTCAGCTGACGAAGGACTTGATCTCTTTGACGAGCTTTTCCTCGATCTCGAGGTTCCAGGCGGTTTCGGCGACATCAACGACGAGGAATAGCTCGCCGAGGACGAGCGTCTCGACCGCAATAACCTCGAGGTGCTCGCGCCACTTCCCGATGCCGACGTGCACCGTGAAGTCGGCCGGGCTCCCCGCGATCGTCACCGTCAACGCACGGTCTGCCGCGATGACTCCCTGAAGGAAGCCACCCTTCTTGGCCTGGATGACTGAGCCTTGGTCACTGGGCGCCGATGTCTGAACCTTGAAGCCGTCCGACTTCAGGTACTCCTCGACGTGGGACTGCAGGGCACTCAGATCGGTGCCCTTGCCTTGGAAGTGCTCCTCTTTGTCGCCGACCATGCTGGTCTCCTTCGGGGGGTTTGGTAGCTGGGTCGTGTTCGCGCTGGCCGCTTTCGCCCGGTGAAACTTGCTCGATCCTCGTGGGCGATCGGCGCGGCGTACTGATCGCAGCCTAGCGCCGATGCCAAGGCAGGACTCGGCCCCGGCTTTGAAGGCGCGAGGGTCCCTAAATGCGCTGACAGCTATATAGCTAGAAGCGTATACTCGCGCTGGTGAGCACGCTGGCCACCTTCCAGGTCCTGGGCGATCCCAGCCGACAGGCGATCCTCGACCTGCTTCGCGGAGGGGAACGAGCCGTAGGGGAGCTTGTGGATCGTCTCCAGCTCAGCCAGCCTGCGGTGTCCAAGCATCTACGCGTGCTCAAGGAGGCGGGGATGGTTGAGGCTCGCGCTGATGCCCAGCGCCGCCTTTATCGCATTCGGCCCGAGCCATTGGTCGAGCTCGACGACTGGCTCGGGAATTACCGCCGGCTCTGGACGACCCATCTGGACCGGCTCGAGGATCACCTCGAAGCCCGGAGGCCAACATGAGCAAGGCAACGATCCTCGCCGACGGCGTTCGCCCGGCCGTGCGCCTCGAGCGCTACCTTCCCGATCCTCCGGCCACGGTCTGGCGAGCCATCACCGATCGCGAGCAGCTGCGCTCGTGGTTCCCTTGCGACGTGCTGGTCGGACGCTGGAAAGTCGGAGCGGCGATCACGTTTGTCTTCCCGCCCGAGGTCATCGATCTCGCCCTGACAGGCGAGGTACTTGCGGTTAGCGAACCCTCGGCGCTCGCCTTCAGCTGGGGCGATGAGATCCTCCGCTTCGAGCTCGCTGAAGCCGACGGCGGAACCCGTCTGGTCCTCGTCGACGAGTTGCCGGCTGGTATTGCCGCGCGCAACGCGGCGGGCTGGGAGGTTTGTCTCGACCGCCTCGCCGGACTCAACCCGGCTGCAGAGACATGGCGGCCGCGTTTCGAGGCCTACGCCATCGCCTTTGAGCCAGCTCTCGGCCCACAGGAAGGTCCGCCGGCCGGGTACAAAGGCGACTGACCCAAGCGGCGTCTACTGCGTGGCGAGCGCTTCGAGGATGTTGACCCGTGCCGCGCGGCGCGCCGGCCAGGCTGCCGCGATCAGGCCCGCCACCCCCGAGAGGACGAACAGGATGATCAGCGTCCCGACCGGAATCGAGAAGACAAAGCCCGATCCCGACAGCGTGGCGGCGGTGAGGATCAGCGCGATGACGATGCCGAAGAAAATGCCGAGCACGCCCCCGATCAGCGCCGTGATGATCGATTCGTAGCGGATCATCTGGCGCACCTGGCGGCGCGAGGTGCCGATCGCCCGCAGCATCCCCAGCTCGCGTCGACGCTCGAAGATCGAAAGCACGAGCGTGTTTACGATCCCGAACAGCGAGATGATCACCGACAGCGCAAGCAGGACGTAGATCAGCGTCAAAAGGGTGTTGACCTTCGCCGCCTGGCTCGCCTCGTACTGCTTGGCGGTCTGTGACTCGGCCTGTGGGAATCCTGCCTCGAGGATGCGGTTAACCGCTGGCTGGATCTGCGAGTTGGGCACGCCCGGCTCGTAGCTGATCAGATCGATCCCGTCGCTGCGCTGCGAGAACGCGCTGCGGGCCAGAGACAGCGAGATTGCCATGCTCCCCAGCAGCCCCGCCTTGTCGCTGGCGATGCCGCGCACGATCAGCCTGATTACCTGCCCGGAGGGCGTTTGCACGGTGAGCGTCTTGCCGACCGCGAGGTTGGTGCCGGACACGTATGCCTTGTTGAGTACCGTGCCCGTCGAGCCCAGCGAGTCGAGCGTCGCATTCGAGCCGCGGTCCCACTGTAAGCGGTAGACCTGCGAGAAACCGTTCGGCTCGATCGCTGTGATCGGTTGCGTGCCGAGGGCGGCCGTGTCGGCTCCGGCGAGCACCTTTCCCTCGGTGAACGCTACCTCCGTGACCTGCTTGATGCCGGGCAGGCGACGGATCGCCGTCGGGATTGTCGCTGGGATTCCAACGTTGCCCGCCGCGTTGGGGTCCAGAACGACGAGGTTTCCGGCGAATGACGAGTTGATGTCCTTGTTGATCGACGCCTTCAGCCCAGCGGCGAAAATCGAGACGAAGCTGACGAGGGCGACGCCGATCATGAGCGCCGCGGCGGTCACCGCGGTACGTCCGGGGTGGCGGACCGTGTTGTCGCCGGCGAGCCGGCCTGTAATCCCCCGCCACGCAAGCGGCCGCGCGAGCGCGCGTGCGACGAGCACGACCAGCGCCGAGAACCCGGCCTTGATCCGCGCCCGTACCTGCGGAACGCGGATCGATACGCCGATCGCGACGACGATGAGGATTGTCGCGATCCCCGCGCCCGAGCCGGCAGCGAGCACGACGCGCAGCAGGAGTAGCGCCAGCACGACGACCAGCACAGTGCGACGCCTTCGCACCGAGCGTGGCTTACGCTCGAGCGGGACGCCTTCGCGCATCGCCGCGATCGGCGTCACGCGGGATGCGCGCAGAGCCGGCGGCAGGCCCGCGAGGACGGTCACCGCAGTGCCGGCCAAGAGCGAGACCCAGACGGTGCGGAACTCGAGCACCGTGCCGCTGTCCGGCAGATTGGCGCCGAAGGCCTTGAACAGCTGATCGAGCGCCGGGGCCAACCCGATACCGGCGAGCAGGCCGACGGCCGAGCCCCCCAAACCGAGCATCGCCCCCTCGGCGACGACGGAGCGCACGACCTGACCGCGCGTCGCCCCGAGCGTGCGCAGCAGCCCGAACTCACGCGTGCGCTGGGCGACCGTGATCGAGAACGTGTTGAAGATGATGAACGCGCCGACAAAAAGCGCGACGTAGGCGAAAACGAGCAGGAAGGTGCGCAGGAACGACAGGTCGCTCTTCAGATTCGAGGTCTGCGTCGCCGCTTGCTCCGCAGCGGTGCGGACGTCGAGCGTCGCCGGTAGGACGGCGCGGATCCGGGCCTGGAGGGTCTTCGCGCTCACCGAGGGCACGGCCGCGACGATGAGCTCGTCCCAAGCGCCTGGCTCATCGGCGATCCGCTGCGCCTGCGCTGGGATCAGCAACGCTATCCCCGCCCCTCCGAAGGAGGCGGAGCTGACGTACTTGACGATGCCCGCGATGCGGTAGGTCGCGGACACGCTGCTGCCGGCAACACGCAATCTCTGACCGACCTTCAAGCCGTAGCGCTGGGCTGTTGCCTGATCGATCGCGACTGCGGTCGGCGTCGTCGGCAAACTGCCGAGGACTGGCGAGAAATTCTCAAAGCGCGTCGGCAGGACTGAGCTCACGAGATTCGGCGCGAGCTTGTTGAGTCGTGTGCCGCGTGCATCGAACAGCGCAACGGTAGAGAGCACTTCGCCGTCTGCCTGAGCGACGCCGGGGACCGTGCGAACCTTTTGAAGCGTCGCCTCGCTGATCGGCGCCGTCTGCACCGCGGCGTTGGTGCCGAGCCCCTGGTGGGGCACGATGACCACCGAGCGGTTCTGCTCGCCCGCCGTGAAGAGCGCTGCGAACGAGCTGTTGATGGTGTCGGTCAGGATGTAGGTCCCCGACATCAGCGCCACCCCGAGCGCGACCGCGATTCCGGTCAGCACCGCGCGCAGCTTGCGCGAGAAGAACCCGCGCACGACGACGGCCCACATCAGCTCAGCGACTTCATCAGGTCGAGGATCCCGTCGGTGTCGAGCGCCGCCCCGTCGCGCACGATCCGCCCGTCGGCGAGCACGATCAGGCGGTTGGCGTGTGCCGCGGCGTGCGCGTCGTGGGTCACCATGACGACGGTTTGGCCGAGGTCATCGACGGCACGGCGCAACAACTCGAGCACCTCGCCCGACGCGGCAGAGTCGAGATTCCCAGTCGGCTCGTCGGCGAACACCACGGCGGGCCGTGAGACCAGCGCTCGCGCGACGGCGACGCGCTGCTGCTGGCCACCTGAGAGCTGCGCCGGGCGGTGGTGCAAACGATCGCCGATGCCGACTGCGTCGATCAGCTGGTCGAACCACGCTTGATCGACGCTGCGCCCGGCGATCGACAGCGGCAGAAGAATATTCTCGCGCGCATCGAGGATCGGCAGAAGGTTGAAGGTTTGGAAGATAAACCCGACCTTCTCGCGCCGCAGCAACGTCAGCGCCTTGTCGTCGAGCGTACCCAGCTCGATGCCGTCGAGCGTGACAGTGCCGCTCGTCGGCCGATCCAGTCCAGCGAGGATGTGCATCAGCGTCGACTTGCCCGAGCCCGATGGTCCCATGATCGCCGCGAAGCGTGCCCGCGAGAACGCGACGCTGACACCCGCAAGCGCGTCGACGGCGACCTCGCCCTCGCCATAACGGCGCGTCAGATCGTGCGCCGCGACGACCGCATCGGGATCGGCGTTGGTGGAGGTGCTTGCCTCCGCGGTGGCGCTGCTGTCCTTAGAGATGGCTGGCTCCTGACGACTATTAAGAGGTCAACGCGGTCAACAACGCAATCCCGGCGACACATCACAGCCGGAAGGCCGGCTACGTCGAGCTTCGACGGCGCGGCATGCGAGCTTACGCGCGCAGCTGCCACCACGTCAACCGACGCAACCGCGCGACCCCATGGTCGTCGTAGCCCGGGGCGCTCGGAGGCAATCGATCGAGCAGGACCGGCGTGGCACCGGGCCCGGGCTAATTCGTGGCGCGCGCTACTTACACGATCGCAGCCGTCGAGCGGCGCACGATCAGCTTCGGCTTAAGGATCAGCTGTGGCGGCTCGCGCACACCATCCCAAGACCAGGCGCGCTCGCCAAGCGCAAGGTCGACGCCGGCGGCGACGATCTTGGCGGTGGGCATCTTCACCGTTGTGAGACTGGGCACCGTCGCAGCGGCAATCGGAATGTCGTCGAAGCCGACGACCGATAGCTCTTCCGGGACTGCCACGCCATGTTCGTGGGCCGCGTGAATGATGCCCATCGCGAGAATGTCGGTCGCAGCGAGGATTGCTGTCGGCCGTTCGGTGAGCGTCAACAACTCTGTGAGTGCGACCTCGCCGCCACCGATCCCGTTCGCGACGTGGCGGACATAGCCGCCGGGCAGTTCAATCGCCGCTTCTTCGTGGTACTCGGAGAATGCGTCCCGACGCTCGCGAATGTCACCCAACGGTTCACCGCCGACGAAAGCGATGCGCCGGTGTCCGAGCTCGCTCAGGTGGATGAGCGCGGAGCGGATACCGGCACGGTTGTCGACGGTTACGGTCGGGAATCCGTGGTCCTGATGGGCGCCGTGCCAGAGCGCCACCACGGGGACATGCGAGGTGCGTAGGTCCTCGACGAGCCGCGGCTCGTCATAGAGGTCGCCGAGCAGGACAAGCGCGTCGCACTGCCGCGCCTCGAGCAGCGCGGTGAGCGCCAGAGCCTCGTCCGCCGCGGCGCGCGCATGGCCGAGCACGACCGAGTAGCCGCGCTCCTTCGCCTCGATTGAGAGCGCCTCGATCGCGCCGGCAAAGAACGGATCGGTGATGTCGCGGACCACCGCGCCGAGCAGCATCGACGGCGCGCCGCGCAGTGCCCGCGCGAACGGGTGAGGCCTGTAACCGAGCTCGCTCGCGATCGCGCGAACGCGCTCACGCGTCTCGTCGGAGACGCGGATCAGTGCCGGCGCGTCGTTGAGGATTCGGGAAACCGTGCTCTGCGCCACGCCTGCGGCCTCGGCGATGTCCTTCATCGTCGGCGAGCGGCGGCGAGTCTGGCGGACCTGCGATCTCGACCAGATGTCGTTCATCGGGCCTCATTTGGTGCGCGAACGCGTCCGCTGCGCGTATGGAAGCGGCGGTGAAGCCTTAGCGGCCAGATGCCTGCAGTAGCTCGCAACGTAGAGAACGCTAGTTGTACTGAAGGCAATCGATGGTACACGGTTGACGCCTACTGCATACGTATGCTTAGATGCGTTTGCAATGGCCTCGCCGGGCTGCTTTGGGAGAGAGACACCCGATTGCCATGCGATGAGCGACCCTCATGCGCAGGCGCCTGACGTGCGTCCGCAGGCGGGCTCGCGGTGACCCTCACCGCGCGGCGGCCAAAATCACACGGCGCGCTCGAGGCTAGCCTCGACGATGCTGCGCAACGCCCGGCCGTCCGCTACGAGGCGCGCCACATCACGAAGGCGTTCGGCGGTGCCCTCGCGCTGAGCGATGTCTCGGTCGCGTTCGAGCCCGGTGAGATTCACACGCTCTGCGGCGAGAACGGCGCCGGCAAGTCGACCCTGCTCAAGGTTATGGCAGGCATCCACCAGCCCGACGATGGCGAGATCGTCCTTGGTGGCGAGACGCTGCACGCACTCACACCGCGCTCGGCCCAGCTGCGCGGGATCTACCTCGTCCCGCAGGAGCCGACGCTGATGGCCAATCTCTCGGCGCTCGAGAATCTCTTCGTCGGGATCCTGCCGCGCGGGAGGCTGCGGTTCACCGTCGACTGGAAGCAGATGGAGCGCAGCGCCGGGGAGTTCTTTTCCCAGGTTGGCCTGGAGATCGACCCGCGCGAGCCGGCGTCGACGCTCAGCATCGCTCAGCAGCAGCTGCTCGAGTGCGCGCGGGCACTGGCCCACCGCTGCAACATCATCTTCTTCGACGAGCCGACATCGCCCCTGACGGCGCGCGAAGCCGACGTCCTCTTTGCCGTGATGCGCCAGCTGCGCGAACGCCAGTTCACGCTCGGCTTCATCAGCCACCGGCTCGACGAGGTGCTCGAGATCAGCGACCGGATCACCGTCCTGCGCGACTCCCGCCTCGTCACGGAGATGACTGCAGCGGGGGCCTCGCGCGACGCGATCGTCAGCGCGATGGTCGGTCACGACATCGCGCAACGCCAGCGTCCACACCGGGAGATCTCGACGCAGCCTACCGTTCTCGAGCTCCGCGGCCTGAGCCACCCGCCCGAGTTCAGCGACGTCAGCTTCACGGTCGGGCGCGGAGAGGTAGTAGGGCTTGCTGGTCTCGTCGGCAGCGGCCGCACCGAGATCGCCGAGGCGATCTTCGGGCTCCGGCCCTCACAGGGAACGGTGCTGCTCGACGGCAAGCCGTTCGCACACCGCAGCCCGCATCGCTCCGTTGTGGCGGGCCTGATCTATCTGCCGGAAGACCGCGGGCACAACGGCGTCTTTGCCAATGTGCAGCTGACGCGCAACATAACGGCTGCAGTCATCCCAAAGCTGCAACGGGCCGGACCGCTGCTGCTCCCGGCCGAAGAACGCGAGATGGCCGAGCGGGCGGCGGAGCGTACGCGAGTCGTCGCCCCGTCACTCGAAGCGCCGATGAGCTCGCTCTCGGGCGGCAACCAGCAGCGCGCGATGTTCTCACGCTGGCTGCTGGCGCAGCCAAGGGTCGCGATCTTCGACGAGCCGACGCGCGGAGTCGACGTCGGAGCCAAGGAGGACATCTACAAGATCATCGACGAGATCAGCGCCAGCGGCATCGCCGTCCTCATGATCTCCTCCGAGCTCGAGGAGCTCGTTTTCGTGTGCGATCGCGTGATCGCGATCTACGAGGGCCGCCCAGTCGCCGAGGTCGTCGGCGATGAGATCACGCTCGAGCGGCTCGGCACGCTGATCGTCGGAGAGCAGGCGAAGTGACCGCCGTGTCGCAATCGCTCGGACGTGCGCCCGCGAGGCCCGGGACGCGTGCGCCGCGCTCCTCGGCGCTCCGACGCTTCGTTCGACGGCGTGAGCTGCTGCTGGTGATCATTACGGTCGCAGTCTTCCTCATCACCGATGCGGTGAATAGCGGCTTCGGAACGGGCGGGTACATCTCGTTCATGCTTGCCGACGCCATGCCACTGGCGATCCTGGCCGTCGGCCAGACGATCGTCTGCCTGGTGCGCGGGATCGATCTTTCGGTCGCAGGGGTCCTTGGCATGGTCGCCGTATCGACCGGCTTCCTGGCCCAGGACCACGGCGCGTCCGTCTGGCTCATGCTTCCGCTCGCACTCGGGATGGGTATTGGCCTCGGGGTCATCAATGGGCTGTTCGTCGTCTTTGCACGGATCCCGCCGATCATCGTGACGCTCGGCACGCTGATCGTCTACCAAGGCGTCCAGGAACTCATCTGTGCCAGCCGGGCCGTTGAGACGCTGCCGCCCATGTACGCGAAGCTCGGCAACGACAACTTCCTGCCCGACATTCCCTACATGCTGGTCCCTGGCGTCTTGGTCACCGTGGTCGTCGCCCTGATCCTGTGGCGAACGGCGTGGGGCCGCTCGCTCTACGCCGTCGGGAGCAACGCCGAGGCCGCGTTCCGCGCCGGGATCCGCGTCAAATGGGTGCTGATCTCCGCCTACACGGTATGCGGGATGCTCGCCGGGCTGGGTGGTCTCGCGTTTCTCGTGCACTACGACTCGGCTGATTCGCAGAGCGGCCTCTCGACCAGCATCAATCTCTCTTCGATCGCAGCCGCGCTGATCGGGGGCACGCTGCTGACAGGTGGCAAGGGCGGCGTCGTCGGGAGCTTTATCGCGGCGCTGTTCCTTGAGGTCACGATCCAGGCGGTGATCGTTCTCGGCGTACCGCAGGTGTGGGACCAGGCGGCTGTCGGCACCCTGTTGTTAGCCGCCATCTTGGTCAACCGCTACCAGGCCAGCGGGCGCTCGCTCAGTCAGGCGCTGGCCGGCCCGTTACGCAGCCGATGGCAACCTGGGCACGGTGGGGCACAGTGAGCGTCGCCGTCGAGAAACAGGCCAGGCCACGTAGCGAGCGACGCTTTGGCACGGACAGACGCTGGGTGTTCTCGCTTGTGTTCATCCTCGTCGTCGAGCTTCTGTTCTTCAACTTCGCTGTCTCGAGCTTCTGGGGCGGCGGTTGGGGCAGCTCGGTCAGCATGCTGGGCGACGGCGAGAACTTCCTCTTCACCTCGATGATCGCTCTCGGCGTGATGTTCGTGATCTTCGCCGGCGACATCGACCTTTCGGTCGGAGCGATGTCGGGTTTCGCTGGGGTGATGATGGCTGAGTTTCATCTCGGCGGCATGAACATCTGGGTCGCCGTCGTGCTCGCCGTGGCGATCGCCGCGCTGATCGGCCTGATCCAGGGGCTGATCATCACCTACTTCAAGCTCGAATCGCTGCTCGTGACGCTCGCCGGCTGGTTCATCTTGCAGAGCGCCGCGCTCGCCTGGGAGGGCGCGGTGCCGCCGTACGGCTTCCCGAAGCACTTCGACTCGCTCCTCGGGACCGGCACCGTCGCGGGGACGGTGCCAAACCAGCTGGTCATTTTCGCGATCCTCGCGCTGCTCGCCACGCTGATCGTCCACCGCACGCGTTTCGGCCGCCAGCTCGTCCTCGTTGGTCACAACCGCGACGCCGCGGGCTACGCCGGCGTGCGCGTCTCGGTCACACGAATTCGTGCGTTTGTGCTCTCGGCAACCTTTGCGGGAATCGCAGGAATGTGCATCGCGGCTACCTACTCGACGGCCGACGACAATCTCGGGCCGACGCTCCTGCTCCCGGCCATCACAGCCGTGGTTCTCGGCGGTGTGGACATCTTTGGCGGCGCCGGCCTCGTCCCCGGCGTGATCGTCGCTTCATTCATTCTCGGGTGGCTGACGCCCGGGCTTCTCCAGGACGGCGTCAGCGACACGTGGGCGTCGATCGCGATCGGCGTCCTCCTGCTCGGCTCGTTAACCGTCAAGGGCATAACGGACCGCCGGCAGGGCGTCTCGATGCTCGACAGGCTGCGCGCGCGGTCTGCCACCGCGACGCCAGGTGCGCCGCCACCGGCGCCTGACGCGACATGAACTTGCCCCGTATCACCAAATCACTAGATCGAGGTAGAGAGGAGTTAGTAACTGTGTTGCACTCAATACAGAAATGGGGTATCCGCAGCCGGATCGCGACGGCGACCGGCGCGGTCGCCCTGGCGGCGGCGGGTATCGCCTTCGTCACGATCGGTTCGACGACTGCTGCAGCGAAGAGCAAGTGCATCAAGTTGGCGCTCGAGTTCAAGCTGCAGGGTCTGCCAGTGTTCGAGGCCAACCAGAAGGGCGTGAACGAGGCGGCCAAGGCTTACGGGATCTGCTCTCCGGTGGCATATGGTGGGCCGGCGACTGCGTCGGCGACTGGCCAGGTGACTGACATTCAGGCGGATATCTCGAAGCACGTCAACGTGATCGCGATGACGTCAGATGATCCGCAGGTCCCGGCGGCCGCTCTGAAGCAGGCGATGAAGGCCGGCATCAAGGTCGTCACGTTTGACTCGGACGTGCCGTCGGCGCGCGACTTCTTCATCCAGGACACCGCGTACAGCACGATCGCGCAAGGCGTGATCAACGCGGCCGTCAAGGCTGAGGGCTCGAGCGCCGAGTTCGGGATCATGTCGTCGACCCCGACCGCGACGGTCCAGCTCGCCTGGATCGCAGCGATGCAGTCCTACGTGAAGGCGAAGTACCCGAACATCACGTGGGCGCCGATTGGCTATGGGCAGTCCATCGTCGCGACCTCGCTGACGCAGGCTGAGGCGATGATCCACGCCAACCCGAACATCAAGGCGATCCTGCCGATTGACGGTGCTGCCGTCGTCGGTACGGCCGAGGCCGTTTCAGATCTCAGCGATACCGGCAAGATCGGCGTCTTTGGGATCGGCGACCCAGAGCCGAACCAGACGTACTTCGCCAACGGCTCGCTTACCGCACTCGAGCTGTGGAACGAGATCGGGCAGGGCGAGCTGATCGACTGCGTGGCGTATGAGGCAGTCAACAACAAGATCCACGCGGGTAGCACGTTCAAGTGCGCGCATGGCCCGAGTGGCGGCCTGGTGAACGGTCCGGCCAAGTGGACCGTCGCGTCGGGAACCAACGCGACCACCGGCGCGAACAAGAACACGATCATCTTCTCGAAGCCGTTGGAGTTCACGAAAGCGAACTACCTGAAGTACGACTTCTAGAAGCCATAAGAGTGTGGTCAGCCCGCGGTAGACGGGCGGTCC